>ENA-UEQN01000027-UEQN01000027.1-human-gut-metagenome-genome-assembly--contig:-NODE-27-length-129983-cov-10.569065_pt1 | contig 129983 bp, 113 predicted proteins | sample MGYA00242940_ERZ507944 | MGnify/ENA primary metagenome ERZ507944 (study PRJEB26167, sample SAMN06115449) | human gut metagenome | host: Homo sapiens | place: China:Fujian | collected 2015-08-20... | reverse complement strand
TTGCCGGTCTTGCGGCCCAGCGCCAGCTCGCCCACCATGACGATAAAGCCGCACAGAACGGCCAGCACCAGATACACGACCAGGAAGGTAAAACCGCCGGAGGCGCCCATTTTATTGGGGAAGCCCCAGATGTTGCCCAGGCCGACTGCCGAACCGACAGACGCCATCAGGAATCCAAAATTGGTTCCAAAGCCTTTTCTTTCTTCCATTGTTTTCTCTCCTTACTAAATACTTTCCCTTAGCCTTCCCGTTCCGGTGCTCCCACACCGGAGCGGTTCCCTGCGCGAAAGTCTTTCGCGTCAGGTTACTTTGAAGTATAGCCCATCCCGCCGCTCCCCGCAATTAGCAATATTTATAAATTTTTAGCACAGTTTTCTGTTGTTTTAACATTTTCTTTATAGTAAACCTCCATTCCTTTATGTGAAAAATATAACATTTCATGCGGTAAAAATGAGATAATATATGCTAATATCTCGTAAAATACAGAATTTGTGCATGTATTTCTTATGAAGAAATGTGCGGGTGCTTTTTCTGTGCAAGCGCACGATTGTTAAATTTTCGCTAATCTGATGTTAAGACCCCGTTAATGCCGTGCTTGCCGGTATAGCGCCGCGCAAAAAAAGCAGTTGACAAATGCGGATTTTCTGCTATGATTTGAAAACGGTTTTCATTTTCAATTTCAGGAGGCATCCTATGACGTATATGACCAGACAGCAGCAGGCGATACTGGCCTGCATCCAGTCCTGCGACGGCGGCATCGGCGCGGCGGAGCTGACGGAAACGCTGCACCGGCAGGGCGAGACGGTGGGACTGACCACCGTGTACCGCCATTTGGAGCGGTTGGAAAAGGCAGGCAAAGTTCACAAAATCGTGACGGATTCCGGCGCAAAATACCAGTTCTGCACATGTAACGCATCGGGTCGCGACTGTTTTCTGCTGAAATGCGAAAAGTGCGGCGAGGTGTGCCATGTGGACTGCTCCCATCTGGCGCCGCTGTACCGCCATCTGGAGGAGGAGCACGGCTTCTCCATCGACCCGCGGCGGACGCTGTTTTACGGCGTGTGCCGCCGGTGCCGGGAGGCGGCGGAATGAGGCGGCTCCGGGCGTTTTTACTGGCGCTGACGGTGGCGGCAGGGCTGTGCGGCTGCGGCCGGAAGCCCTTGCAGGACAACGGAAAGCTCCGGGTGGTATGCACGCTGTTCCCCTACTACGACTTCGTGCGGCAGATCGGCGGGGACGACGTGGACGTGACGCTGGTGGTGCCCGCAGGGCGGGAGACACACAGCTTTGAGCCCACGCCGCTGGATGTCATCCGCATCAGCGAGGCGGACGTGTTCGTCTACAACGGCGGCGAGAGCGAGCAGTGGGTGGAGAACATTCTGGACGCCGCAGGGGAAAATATCCCGTATGTCCTGTCGATGATGGGGGCGGCGGAACTGCATGAGGAAGAATTTTCCGAGGGCATGCAGGGACAGGGCGCAAACGCCCACGAGCACAGCGATCACGACCACGGCCACGGTGAAAACGGTGGGGGCGATGATGCGGAAGATGAAGAAACCGAGTACGACGAGCACATCTGGACATCGCCGGTGACGGCCATGGCCCTGTGCCGTGCCATCGGGGAGACTCTGTGTCAGGCCGATCCCGACCACGCCGACAGCTACCGCCAGCGGCTGGCGGACTATCTGGCGGAGCTGGAGTCGCTGGATCAGTCGTTCCGCGACGTGGTGGCCGGCGGCAGCCGGAAGCTGCTGGTGTTCGGCGACCGGTTCCCGCTTTTGTATTTCTGCCGCGAGTACGGGCTGGACTACCGCGCGGCGTTTCACGGCTGCGCCGGCGACACCGAGCCGTCGCTGGCCACGCTGAAGTATCTCATCGATCTGGTAAACGAGGAGCACATCCCCGTGGTATACACCATCGAGCTCAGCAGCCGGAAGGTGGCGGAGGCCATCGCCGAGACCACCGGCGCGGCGGTGCGGACGTTCCAGTCCTGCCAGACGGTGAGCCGCGCGGATTTTGATAACGGCGTCACGTATCTCCAATTGATGGAGGCCAACGTGGACGCATTGAGGGAGGGGCTGGCCTGATGGAAAAGCCGACGGAAAAGAAAATATTGCTGGACTGCCGCGATGTGTCCCTGGGCTATGAGGGGCAGGCGCTGTGGCAGGGGCTGACGTTCCAGGTGCGCAGCGGCGACTATCTTTGCGTGGTGGGTGAGAACGGCTCCGGCAAGTCCACGCTGCTGAAAAGCATGCTGGGCCTTTTGAAGCCCATGAAGGGAGAGATCGTGCTGGACCGGTCCCTGCGGGCGGGAGCCATCGGCTATCTGCCCCAGCAGACACAGGCCCAGAAGGACTTTCCCGCCACAGTGACGGAGGTGGTGCGCAGCGGCTTCCTCAACGGGCGGGGCGCTCACTTCTTCTACACGGCGCAGGAGAAATCCGCGGCGCTGATGCACATGGGAAAGCTGGGCATTTTAGAGCTGAAGGACCGGTGCTACCGTGAGCTGTCCGGCGGGCAGCAGCAGCGGGTGCTGCTGGCAAGAGCGCTGTGCGCCGCCGGAGAACTGCTGGTGCTGGATGAGCCGGTGACGGGGCTGGACCCCACTGCGGCCCAGGACCTGTACCGCACGCTGGACTATCTCAATAAGAAAGAAGGGCTGGCCATCGTCATGGTGACCCACGACCTGCGCAGCGCCCTGCCCCATGCTACCGCCATCCTCCACGCGGGACACGGCGGCTGGTTCTACGGCGACACGGCGGCGTATCTGGCGTCGCCCTACGGAAAGCGATTCGGAGGTGACGGTATATGAGCCTGCTGCTGGAAATGTTCACCTATCCCTTTATCCTGCGGGCCTTTGTGGTGGGCATCCTGATCTCCCTGTGCGCGGCGCTGCTGGGCGTGCCGCTGGTGCTGAAGCGCTACTCCATGATCGGCGACGGACTGAGCCACGTGTCCTTCGGCGCACTGAGCGTTGCGCTGGCCTGCGGCTGGGCGCCGCTGCCGGTGTCCATCCCCGTGGTGGTGCTGGCGGCGCTGGGCCTGCTGCGGATGACGGAGAGGAGCCGCATGGGCGCGGACGCGGCCATCGCCGTGGTCAGCGCCTCCTCCCTGGCCGCCGGTGTGGTGGTCACCAGTCTCACCACCGGCATGACCACCGATGTGGACAGCTTTATGTTCGGCTCCATTCTGGCGCTGGACCGCGCCGACGTGGCGCTGTCCGTGGGGGTGTCGGCGGCGGTGCTGGTGCTGTACGTGCTGTTTTACCACCGGCTGTTCGCCATCACCTTTGATGAGAGCTTTTCCCGCGCCACCGGCATGCGGGTGGGGCTTTACAACACGGTGCTGTCGGTACTGACAGCGCTGACCATCGTGCTGGGCATGCGGCTGATGGGCGCCATGCTCATCTCCAGTCTGGTCATCTTCCCCGCCCTGACGGCGATGCGGCTGCTCCGCAGCTTCCGCGGCGTGGTCATCTGCGCGGGGGTGCTCAGCGTGGTGTGCTTCTGCGCGGGGCTCACCGGCTCGTATCTGCTGAGCACCCCCGTGGGCGCTACGGTGGTGCTGGCGGATCTGGCGGCGTTCCTGCTGGCCTGCGGTGCGGCGGGGCTGAAAAAACGGGCATAACGGCGCGGCGGCGCGGGTCTACACCCGCACCGCCCTGTCTTTTTTTGCAAAACGCGCCTTTTCGACGGGTTTTTTGCAGAAAAATACTTGCGTTGTTCCCATTTTTATGGTATGCTACACACGTAAGTAAGGTATTGACTGGGAGTGGGCTTGACTGTCCGCTCTTTTTGTTGGGCATTTTTGATTTGTTAAAAGCAGGAGGATGCGCCGTGAAAAAAATCACAGACGTTGTCTGGGAGCTGGCGGAGCCGGTGGTACAGGAGCATGGCTGCCAGCTGTGGGACGTGGAATATGTACGAGAGGCGGGCCAGTGGTACCTGCGGCTGTATCTGGACAAGGACGGCGGCGTGGACATTCTGGACTGCGAGGCCATCAGCCGGAGGGTCAGCGACCTGCTGGACGAGGCCGACCCTATCGAGAGCAGCTACGTGTTCGAGGTGGGCTCCGCCGGTCTGGAGCGGCAGCTGAAGCGGCCTTCGGACTTTGCCCGCTTCATGGGCAGCCCCGTGCTGGTCAAGACCTACCAGAACAGGGACGGGCGCAAGGAGTTCGCCGGTAAGCTGGCGGGCTATGAGGACGGCGCGGTGCTGCTGGACATGGGCGGCGCGGAGCCGGTGCGGTTCGAGAAGAACGAGGTGGCGCTGGTGCGCCTGCGCGTGGAATTCTGATACGACTATCTGACGATGAATAGAAGGAGAAACGACCATGAAATGTGATGAGATCTTCGCCGCGCTGGCGATGCTGGAAAAGGAACGCGGTATCCCCCAGAGCTTTATGATGGGCAAGATCATTCAGGCGCTGACCACCGCCTATAAGCGGGACCATGAGGGCGTGGAGAACGTCATCGTGGACGTGAACGAGGAGAAGAAGGATCTGAAGATGTTCGTCCAGAAGGAGATCGTGGAGGAGGTGGAGAACCCCGGCTCCCAGATCTCGCTGGAGGAGGCCAAGCGGCTGTCCGCCAAGAACGAGCTGGGCGGCATCGTCAACATCCCCGTGGAGAGCGTGGAGTTCGGCCGCATCGCCGCCGGAAACGGCAAGCAGGTCATCATCCAGGGTCTGCGGGAGGCCGAGCACGGCATGGTCTACGATGAGTTCAACAGCAAGCAGCACGAGATCCTCACCGGCACCGTCAGCCGCATCGATCCCCGGACCGGCAACGTCAGCCTGCGTATCGGCACCGGCGCCGAGTCCACCGAGGCGGTGCTGACCATGAACGAGCAGGTCCCCGGCGAGGAGCTGCGTGAGGGCCAGATGGTCAAGGTGTATCTGGTAGAGGTCCGCCGCAGCACCCGCGGCCCGCAGGTGCTGATCTCCCGCACCCACCCGGGCCTTGTGAAGCGGCTGTTCGAGCTGGAGGTGCCGGAGATCTATGACGGCACCGTGGAGATCCGCTCCATCGCCCGTGAGGCGGGCAACCGCACCAAGATGGCGGTGTGGTCCGCCGACGAGAACGTGGACCCCATCGGCGCATGCGTCGGTCCCCGCGGTCAGCGCGTCAACGCCATCGTGGACGAGCTGCGGGGCGAGAAGATCGACATCATCAAGTACTCCGAGGACCCTGCGGAGTTTATCGCCGCCGCGCTGGCCCCTGCCGACGTGGTCAGCGTGCAGCTGGCCGACGAGGGCAAGAGCTGCCGCGTGGTCGTCCCCGACGACCAGCTGAGCCTCGCCATCGGCAAGGAGGGCCAGAACGCCCGTCTGGCCGCGCGGCTCACCGGCTATAAGATCGACATCAAGCCCGCCAGCTACACCGGCGAGTAAGATCGGACAGAAAGGAGCGGCAGAGATGCAGAAGCCCCGCAAAATACCGCAGCGGCAGTGCGTTGGCTGCCGCGAGATGAAGGAGAAGAAGGCGCTGCTGCGCATCGTCCGGACGCCGGAGGGCCAGATCCTGCTGGACGGCACCGGCAAAAAATCCGGGCGCGGCGCCTATGTGTGCCCCGACCCCGCCTGCCTGAAGAAGGCACGGAAGAACCGGTCGCTGGAGCGGGCCTTCGAGACGGCCATCCCGCCGGAGGTCTACGACGCGCTGGAAGCGCAGATGGAGGGCGGCCTATGACAGAACACATCCTATCCATGCTGGGCCTCGCCCTGAAGGCGGGCCGCGTGGAGGTGGGCGAGGAGCCGGTGGGCGCCGCCGCCCGCGCCAAGAAAGCCCGCGTCATCTTTGTGGCGCAGGACGCCGCGCCGTCATCCGTGCGGCGGGCCCAGTCCTTTGCCCGCGCCGGCAGCACGCTGTGCGTGACGCTGCCTGCGGATAAGGACGCGCTGGGACGCAGTCTGGGACGCAGCAGTGTGGCCATGTGCGCCGTCACCGACATCGGCTTTGCCGAGTCGCTGGTGAAAAAGCTGGCGGCGCTGGACGGCGGCGCCTACCAGGAGGCCGCCGACACGCTGGCCGTCAAAGCCAGACGGGCGCGGGAGCGGAAAGAGGAACGGCTCCAGCATGAGAAAAACCTGCGGCAGGGCAAAAAGCGTGTCCATGCCGAGAAGCCCGCGGCACCGGAGCCTCCGGCACCGCAGGCGCCTGCCAGACCCGCGGCGAAGCGGACATCACGGCCCGGCAGCGCCCGCAGGCGGCAGGAACGGCCCCAGCGCCGGGCAGAGACATCCAGCCAACGGTTCGCCGGCGCGCTGCCGGTGAAGAAGGGCAAAGGAAGCTGGAAGAAGTCCGGCAGATAAACAGCAGCAAACGGAACTTGCGCGGCATGCCACGCGGCAGGCCGATCACTAAGATGGAGGTGGCTTTATTTGGGTAGTATCGTCAACAAATACAGAGTGCATGAGGTGGCCAAGGATTTCGGGGTCTCCACCAAGGAGATCACGGAGATCCTGGCCAAGTACGCCGAAACGCCCAAGAATCACATGCAGGTGCTGGAGGATCGGGAGCTCAGCCTCATCTTTGAGTATCTGACCCAGCACAACCCTGTCTCCAATATCGCGGTCATCTTCGCCGAGGGCGCCAAGCCCGCGGAGAAGAAGGCGGCCCCTGCCCAGAGCCAGCAGGCGGCCAGGCCAGCCGCGCCGCAGCAGGGCAACAGGCCCGCACAGGGTACGGCTCCCGCCGGTAAGGCTCCCGAGAAGGCCGCCGAGCCGGTGAAGCAGCCCATGTCCCGCGTGCCCCAGAAGCAGGTGGTGGATACCCGCAAGGCCACCAACGTGAATCTGGACAAGTACGACGAGAAGCTGCAGGATATGGCGGACGCCCGCGCCCGCGGCGGCAAGCGGGAGCAGCAGGCCCCTCAGGGCAAGGAGAAATTCCGCAATAACAAGCGCCGCGACAACAGCTTCGCCAGCAGCAAGCGCAAGCAGGAGGAGGCTGACCGGCTCCGCAAGCTGCGTCTGGAGGTCATTAAAAAGACGCCCGTCACCGTGCAGATCCCCGATGAGATCTCCGTGGGCGAGCTGGCCAGCCGCATGAAGAAAACCGGCGCAGAGGTGGTCAAGTGCCTGATGAAGAACGGCGTTATGGCCTCTCTGAGCCAGATGATCGACTTTGACACCGCCGCCATCATCGCCGAGGAGATGGGCTGCAAGGTGGAGAAGGAAGTGGTGGTCACCATTGAGGAGCGCCTCATCGACGACCACCAGGACAAGGACGAGGATCTGGTGCCCCGGGCGCCTGTGGTGGTGGTCATGGGTCACGTGGACCACGGCAAGACCAGTCTGCTGGACTATATCCGCAACGCCCATGTGGCCTCCGGTGAGGCCGGCGGCATCACCCAGCACATCGGCGCATATCAGGTGGAGATCCACGGCAAGCCCATCACGTTCCTGGACACCCCCGGCCACGAGGCCTTTACCTCCATGCGTGCCCGCGGCGCCATGGTAACGGATATCGCCATTCTGGTGGTGGCCGCCGAGGACGGTATCATGCCCCAGACCGTGGAGTCCATCAACCACGCCAAGGCCGCCGGTATCCCCATTATCGTGGCCATCAACAAAATGGATAAGCCCGAGGCCAACCCCGAGCGCATCAAGCAGCAGCTCACCGAGTACGGTCTGGTGTGCGAGGAGTGGGGCGGCGACACCATCATCTGCCCCATCTCCGCCAAGACCGGCATGGGCATCGACAACCTGCTGGAGATGCTGACCCTCACCGCTGAGGTGGGCGAGCTGAAGGCCAACCCCCACCGCGCCGCACAGGGCACCGTCATCGAGGCCCGTCTGGACAAGGGCCGCGGCCCCGTGGCCACCCTGCTGGTCCAGAACGGCACCCTGCATCAGGGCGATATCATCATCGCGGGCACCTCCGTGGGCCGCGTCCGCGCCATGGTCAGCGACAAGGGCCAGCGCATCACCGAGGCGGGCCCCAGCGTGCCCGTGGAGATCACCGGCCTCAGCGAGGCCCCCTCCGCCGGCGCTACGTTCAATGCCGTGGCCGACGAGAAGCTGGCCCGCGAGCTGGTGGAGCAGCGCAAGACCGAGGAGAAGGCCAAGGCCAACGCCCCCGTCACCAAGGTGTCTCTGGAGGATCTGTTCAGTCAGATCCAGGCCGGTGAGATGAAGAACCTGAACCTCATCGTCAAGGCCGACGTGCAGGGCAGCGTGGAGGCCGTGAAGTCCTCTCTGGAGAAGCTGAGCAACGACGAGGTCCGCGTCCGCGTCATCCACGGCGGCGTGGGCGCCATCAACGAGTCCGACGTGATGCTGGCCTCCACGTCCCAGGCCATCATCGTGGGCTTCAACGTCCGTCCCGATGCCGCCGCCCGCGACAGCGCCGCCCGCGCCAACGTGGACATGCGGATGTACCGCGTCATCTACGATGCCATCAATGAGGTCGAGGCCGCCATGAAGGGCATGCTGGCCCCCAAGTTCCGCGAGGTGCTGCTGGGCCATGCCGAGGTGCGCCAGACCTACAAGGTGTCCGGCGTGGGCACGGTGGCGGGCTGCTACGTGCTGGACGGCAAGCTGCAGCGCAAGGACTGCCAGGTTCGTCTGGTCCGCGACGGCATCGTGATCCACGAGGGCGTGCTGGCCTCCCTCCAGCGGTTCAAGGACTCCGTCAAGGAGGTCGTGGCCGGTTACGAGTGCGGTCTGAGCATTGAGAAGTTCAACGATATCAAGGAAGGCGACGTGGTGGAAGCCTTCACCATGGAGCAGATCCAAGTGTAACTGACGAGGGGGTGGGCCGACGCCCACCCCCTGTTTTTCGAAAGGAGCGATATTATGGCATCCAACCGTATCGGCCGCATCAACGAGGCCATCCGCGAGGCGCTGGCCGGTCTGCTGCGCACCGTGAAGGACCCCCGCGTCACCGAGAGCATGCTGACCATCACCCATGTGGACACCACCAGCGACCTGCGGTACGCCCGGGTATATATCAGTGCCCTGAACTGCCGGGACGAGAAGGGCCTGATGAAGGGCCTGAAGTCCGCGTCCGGTTATCTGCGCCATGAGCTGGGGCAGAAGGTGGACCTGCGGTACACGCCGGAGCTGCAGTTCATCATGGACGATTCCATCGCCCACGGCGCACACATTCTGGACCTTCTGAGCCACGTGAAGCCCGCCAACCCCGCCAACGCGGACATCGTACTGCCGGAGGATCGGGAATGAGCGGGAACAAACTGACCGCGCGGGAGACGGCGGCGGCCCTACGGGGCATGGACAACGTGCTGATCCTGACGCACGTGCGGCCCGACGGCGACACCATCGGCTGCGCCGCCGCGCTGTGTCAGGCCCTGCGGGACATGGGAAAGACGGCGTACCTGCTGTATAACCCCGAGATCACCGCCACCTATGCGCCCTGCGCCGCCCCCTACTGGGCGCCGGAGGGCTTTGCACCGGAGCACGTAGTGTCCACCGACATCGCGGCGCTGAACCTGCTGCCGGACAACGCGGCCGCCTACGCGGACCGCATCGAGCTGGCCATCGATCACCATGGCTCCCACGGGTTCTTTGCGGAGCAGGTGTGTCTGGACGCGGATGCCGCCGCCTGCGGCGAGATCCTCTACGGCATCATCCGAGAGCTGACGGCGGTAACGCCGGATATCGCCATGCTGCTGTACGTGGCCATCGCCACGGACACCGGCTGCTTTGTATACAGCAACACCACCGCCCAGACCCACCGCATTGCATCGGAGCTGTTGGGCTGCGGCATCGACGTGGGGCCGGTGAACAAGGCGCTGTTCCGCACGAAAAGCCGGACGCGCCTTGCCATGGAGGCCCGGATGGTGGCGGACATGACGCTGTTCGACCAGGACCGCGTGGTGGTGATGACTATCCCCCTGTCCCTGCGGCAGGAGATGCACGCCACGGAGGCAGACATCGAGGAGCTCAGTTCTCTTGCGGCGCTGGTGGAGGGCACGGACTGCGGCGTGACGCTGCGGGAGCTGCGGCCCGGGGTCATCAAGATCTCCCTGCGCACCGGCCCCCGTGTGGACGCCTGCGCCGTGTGCCAGAAGCTGGGCGGCGGCGGTCACAAGGCCGCGGCGGGCGCTACGGCGGACGGCACCATGGACGAGGTGCGCAGCGCCGTGCTCCGCGCCTATCAGGAGGTCGTGGGGTAAGACATGGCAAACGGTATCGTGATTATCGACAAGCCCGCAGGCTGGACATCCATGGACGTGTGCGGCAAGCTGCGGAGCGTCCTGAAAACCCGCAAGGTGGGCCACGCCGGTACGCTGGACCCCATGGCCACCGGCGTGCTGCCGGTGTTCGTGGGGCAGGCTACCCGCGCGGTGTCCTTCGCCGAGACCGGCGACAAGGAGTACGTGGCGGGGCTGCATTTAGGCTGCGTCACCAATACGCAGGACACCTCCGGCGATGTGCTGGAGCAGCGCCCCGTCCACGTGACGCGGCAGGAGCTGGAGGCGCTGCTGCCCCGCTTCACCGGCGAGGTGATGCAGGTGCCGCCCATGTACTCCGCGATTAAGATCAATGGGCAGAAGCTGTACCAGCTGGCGCGGCAGGGCAAGGAAGTGGAGCGCCCCGCCCGCCCTGTGACCATCCATGAGCTGGAGGTGCTGGGGCAGGACGAGAGCGGCGACTGGCTGCTGCGCATCCTGTGCTCCAAGGGCACCTACGTCCGGACGCTGTGCCACGACATGGGACAGGCTTTGGGCTGCGGCGGGTGCATGAGCTCCCTGCGGCGCACCATGGCCGCCGGCTTTACGCTGGCGGACAGCCATACCATCGAGGAGGTGCAGGAGCTGGGCGAGGCGCTGCTGGCCCCCGCCGACTCCCTGTTCCGGCAATACCCCGCCTACGTCATCCCCACGGAGGGGGCGGAGCGGCGGTGCCGCTGCGGCAATCCCCTGACGGCGGAGGTGCCGGACGGGCTGTACCGCGTATACGGGCGGGACGGCAGCTTCCTGTGCCTGAGCCGCGGGGAGGGCGGCGTTTTGACCTCCCTGAAAAACTTTTTCGGAGCGTGAACACTTTGGAACGAACTGTGATAGCCCTTGGCTTTTTCGACGGCGTACACCGCGGTCACGGCGCCCTGCTGCAAAGGACAGCAGAGCGGGCCCGTGAGCTGGGCGCGGAGCCGGTCGTCTTTACCTTTGACCGGCCGCCCAAGGAGGTGGTCACCGGTCAGCCGGTGTACCTCATCAACTCAGCGGAGGACCGGCAGGGTCTCATCCGCCGCCTGTACGGTATCGACCGCATCATCCTGGCCCCCTTCGACCGCGAGATGATGACCATGTCCTGGGAGGACTTTGTAACGGAGCTGCTGGTGAAGCGCTGCGGCGCGGTGCATCTGGTGGCGGGCCATGACCACCGGTTCGGCCACAAAAATGCAGGAAATGCCCAGCTTCTGCGGGAAAAGTGTACCCAGCTGGGACTGGGCTGCGACATCATCCCCGAGGTGGTACATGACGGCATCACCGTCAGCTCCACCTACATCCGCAAGCTGGTGGCGGCGGGGGACGTGGAGCGGGCGGCAGAGTTTCTGGGCCATCGCCACTGTCTCAGCCGCACGGTGGAGCACGGTCAGCGCATCGGCCGCACCATCGGCATCCCCACAGTGAACCTGACGATGCCGGAGCACGTGCTGGCCCCGGCTCACGGCGTGTATATCACGCGGGTATACCTGCCGGACGGGCGGAGCTTCGCCGGTGTCACCAATGTGGGCACGCGGCCCACGGTGTCCGACAGCGGCGCGGTATCGGTGGAGACCTTCCTGCTGGACTTCGACGGCGACCTGTACGGCCAGACTATCCGGCTGGAGTTCTGCCGCCGCCTGCGGGGCGAGCGGAAATTCGACTCGCTGGAGGTCCTGCGGCAGGAGATCCAGCACAACATCGCGGAGACGCGGGACTATTTCTGCGGTGAGGCGTGAAATTGCGTGAAAAAGAGCCTGCGGCTGTGCCGCAGGCTCTTTTCTCGCCGTAGGGGCTATTGTGCCGCAGGGGCGCTTACGGGAGGTCCTCCAGCTCCGGCTTACCAAGGCGCATCTCCCGCCAGCGGCGGGGCAGGCCCGGGGCGATCAGCGGGAACAGGTGCTCCGTGTCGCCGGTAGGCTGGATGTTGTAGGTGCCGTACATATTCACCAGATCGAAGCAGCTCTCCGGCACGCCGCGGAACTGGTGGACATCCGGCGTGGCATCGTAGGGAAAGCCGCCGCTCTTTTTGGGCATGAAAAATCACCTCCGGCCTTAGTATGGCCGGAGGTGCGGGGTTTCTTTCGCATTCAGCGGTAGACCTCGGCGTCGAAGTCCCGCACGATCTCGTCCCGCTGGATGTCGCGGACGTAGACCAGATTCGTCTCATCAAAGGCCAGACGCATGGCGAAGTCCTTGGCCTCGTCAATATCGTTAGTCTCGAAAAAATCGCGGTAGGCCGACTCCGGCTCGTGGCTTTTACGCCAGACAACATGAAATCGCATGGGTGTTCCTCCTTTAGGGGTGTATTTTTTAGTATACCCCGTTCGCTGCGCCGGCGCAACAGTGGGTTTCGCCAAAAAAGCGAGGACAAGTTCGGCTATTTTTCCCTACCGGATTTGGTGATTTTCGCTTTCCTGCGGACACAGGATGTTGTATAATGAGTCGAGTTTTTGATGTAACGGGGGTCATGGAGATGAAGATCGGATTCGACAACGACAAGTACCTGCGGCTGCAGGCGGAGCATATCACGGCGCGGCGGGCCCAGTTTGGCGGCAAGCTGTATCTGGAGTTCGGCGGCAAGCTGTTTGACGACTACCACGCCTCCCGCGTGCTGCCGGGGTTTCAGCCGGACAGCAAGATCCGGATGCTGCGGACGCTGAAGGACGACGTGGAGATCGTGATGGCCATCTGCGCCGGTGATATTGAGAAGAACAAGATGCGGGGCGACCTGGGCATCAGCTACGACGCCGATGTGCTGCGGCTCATCGACGTGTTCCGCGATCTGGGGTTCTATGTGGGCTCCGTGGTCATCACCCAGTACGCCGGCCAGCCGGCGGCCGACGCCTTTATCAAGCGGCTGAGCCAGCTGGGGGTCAAGAGCTACAAGCACTATCCCATCGCCGGATACCCCTCTGACGTGGCCCACATCGTCTCCGACGAGGGGCTGGGCCGCAACGATTATATCGAGACCACGCGGCCCCTCATCGTGGTGACGGCCCCGGGCCCCGGCAGCGGCAAGATGGCCACCTGTCTGAGCCAGCTGTACCACGACAACCGCCGCGGCATCCCTGCGGGCTACGCCAAGTATGAGACGTTTCCCATCTGGAACCTGCCGCTGAAGCATCCGGTGAACCTGGCCTACGAGGCCGCCACCGCCGACCTCAACGATGTGAACATGATCGATCCGTTCCATCTGGACGCCTACGGCGTCACCACCGTCAACTATAACCGCGATGTGGAGATCTTCCCCGTGCTGGCCGCCATGTTCAAAAAGATCCAGGGCGAGTGCCCCTACAAGTCCCCCACGGACATGGGCGTGAACATGGCGGGCTTCGCCATCGTGGACGACGATGTCTGCCAGGAGGCCAGCCGCATGGAGATCCTGCGCCGCTACTACGCCGGCTGTGTGGAGCGGGCCCGCGGCCAGGCCGACGAATGCGTGGTGCGGAAGCTGGAGCTGGTGATGCAGCAGGCCGGCGTCACGCCGGAGCTGTGCCCCGCCGTGGGCGCGGCGCTGGAGAAGGCGGCCCAGACCGGCAAACCCGCCGGCGCCATGGTGCTGCCGGACGGCTGCGTCGTCACGGGCAAGACCTCCCCCCTGCTGGGCGCGTCGGCGGCACTGCTGCTCAATGCCCTGAAGCACATGGCGGGCATCGACCACAAGCTGGACCTGATCCCCTCCTCCGTCATCGAGCCCATCAGCGCCATGAAGACCGGCTATCTGGGCCACCACAACCCTCGCCTGCACTCCGACGAGGTGCTGATCGCGCTGGCCATCTCGGGCCTGACCAACCCGCTGGCCGCCATGGTGCAGGAGCAGCTCAAGACCCTGCGGGGCTGCGACGCCCACTTCTCCGTCATTATCTCGGAGGAGGATGCCAAGCTCTATAAGCGGCTGGGCATCAACGTCAGCTGCCAGCCCAAGTATGAGGTCAAGTCCCTGTACCACAAAAAGTGACCCCCCTTTGCCCGCGCTGTGCGCGGGCAAAGTCATTCCCGTACCGACATCTGCGTATTCTGAAAGGAGCCTTCATGCAGACCATTCCCCAGATACTGGCCAAGGAACTGGGCAAGCCCCAGCAGGCCGTGGAAAACGTTATCGCCCTGCTGGAGCAGGGCAACACCATCCCCTTCATTGCCCGCTACCGCAAGGAGCAGCACGGCTCCATGGACGACACCGCCCTGCGGAAGCTGGAGGACCGGCTGCGCTATCTGCGAAATCTGGAGACGCGGCGGCAGGAGGTGAAGTCCGCCATCGACGGGCAGGACAAGCTGACGGAGGAGCTGTCCGCCTCCATCGACAACGCCGCCACGCTGGCGGAGGTAGAGGATCTGTACCGCCCCTATAAGCAGAAGCGCCGCACCCGCGCCACCATTGCCCGGGAGAAGGGGCTGGAGCCGCTGGCGGAGCTGCTGCTGGCCCAGGCGAAGAACGGCCCCGCGCCGGAGGACGCCGCCCAAGCCTATCTCGACCCGGAAAAGGGCGTGGAGACCGTGGCCGATGCCCTGCAGGGCGCCAACGACATCATCGCCGAGCTGCTCAGCGACGACGCCGACCTGCGCAAGGCGCTGCGCGGCCTCCTGTCGCGGCAGGGACACCTGCGCAGCGTGGCTGTCAAGGAGGAGGATAGCGTGTACCGGCTGTACTATGATTTCGACCAGCCGCTGCCCAGGCTGGCGGGTCACCAGATCCTGGCCGTCAACCGGGGCGAAAAGGAAGGCTTCCTCTCCGTGACGGTGCTGCTGGATCGGGAGGCGGCGCTGTACGCGCTGCGCACGGCAGTGGTCAAGCCCCGCACGCCGGCGGCGGCGTTCGTCAGCGCCGCCTGCGAGGACGCCTACGACCGGCTCATCTACCCATCGCTGGAGCGGGAGGCCCGTGCCGACCTCACCGACCGCGCCAACGAAGGGGCCATCGGCCAGTTCGCCCTGAACCTGAAGCCCCTTCTGATGCAGCCGCCGGTGAAGGGCCACGTCACCATGGGGCTGGACCCGGGCTATGCCCACGGCTGCAAGGTGGCGGTCATCGACGGCACCGGCAAGGTGCTGGACACCACCGTGGTCTATCCCACCTACGGTGAGCGCCAGAAAAAGGACGCCATCGCCAAGCTGACGGCCCTGTGCAAAAAGCACGGCGTCACCCACATTGCCATCGGCAACGGCACCGCCAGCCGCGAGACGGAGCAGATGACGGTGGAGATGCTCCGCGGCCTGCCCGGGGTCAGCTATATGATCGTCAACGAGGCGGGCGCCTCCGTATACTCCGCCAGCAAACTGGCAGCGGAGGAGTTCCCCGACTACGATGTGAACCTGCGCAGCGCCGTATCTATCGCGCGGCGGATGCAGGACCCGCTGGCGGAGCTGGTGAAGATCGATCCCAAGGCCATCGGCGTGGGCCAGTACCAGCACGATATGCCCCAGAAGCGGCTGGACGAGGCGCTGTCCGGCGTGGTGGAGGACTGCGTCAACGCCGTGGGTGTGGACGTGAACACCGCGTCCGCCAGTCTTTTGAGCCGTGTGTCCGGTCTTACCGCCGCCACGGCGAAGAATATTGTGAAGTACCGCGAGGAGAACGGCGCATTCCCCGACCGGAAGCGGCTTTTGAAGGTGCCGAAGCTGGGGCCCAAGGCCTTTGAGCAGTGCGCCGGCTTCCTGCGGGTGCCGGAGAGCAGATCCATACTGGACAACACCGGCGTCCATCCCGAGAGCTACGGTGCGGCGCAGCAGCTGCTGGCCCTGTGCGGCTACACGCTGGAGGACGTGAAGAACGGCGACATCCCCCTGCTGGCCCAGAAAGTAAAGCTGCTGGGCGAGGAGAAGGCGGCGCAGCAGCTGGGCGTGGGCCTGCCCACCCTGCGTGACACGGTGAAGGAGCTGATGAAGCCCGGGCGGGACGTGCGCGACGACCTGCCGGCTCCTATCCTGCGCACTGACGTGCTGGAGCTGAAGGATCTGAAGGCGGGTATGGTGCTCACCGGCACCGTCCGCAATGTCATCGACTTCGGCGTGTTCGTGGACATCGGCGTCCATCAGGACGGTCTGGTCCACATCTCTCAGGTGTGCAGCAGGTTCATCAAGCACCCCTCGGAGATCGTGGCCGTGGGTGACGTGGTGAAGGTGGTGGTACTGGACGTGGACGAGAAGAAAAAACGCATCAGCCTGTCCATGAAGCAGGTGCCCAAGGACGCATAAAGATAGAAGGACTCCCCATCCGGTACGCCGGACGGGGAGCCTCTTTTTACGCGCCCTTGTATTTCTTCCGCGTAGCCAGACCGCCGCGGATGTGGCGCTGGGCCTTGTTCTCCTCCATCACCGCCTTGACCTGCAGATACAGCGGGCGGTCATACAGCGGCAGCCGCTCCGACAGGTCCTTGTGGACAGTGGACTTACTGACGCCGAACTTTTTGGCGGCGGCGCGGACCGTGGTCCGGTTTTCTATGAGGTAATGGGCCAGCTCCACGGCCCGCTGCTCCAGATTGTTGCGAATAGAGCACCACTCCTATACACGTTTGCTGCTGGTCTATGTCTATGCGGCGGCAGGGGTGGTTATGCAGTATGGATGCATAAAAAGGGGCGGTCTGCCCCCCTTTTGTCCGCCATGCCGGGTGGAAACCCGCCTGTCCGGCGGTCATGGCGGCAGCCAGGCGCACCGCCTCCGTCTGCTCCGTTGTGAAATTGCACGACAGGTCGGCTCCGCACAGGGGCGAGTGTAAGTATATCCGACAAAAACGCTGTTTTATGAATATTTATTCATATCATCCCTTGACTTTGTGAATAATCAGTGGTAGAGTATGCAGCATCAACGAAAGAGACACGCTCCCGCATCCCGAAAACTCCTGCGGGGACGGCAATACAGGAAGGATGGACAGACCCATGAAAAAAATGATCTCGATGCTGCTGGCGCTGGTCATGGCGCTGAGCCTGGTGGCCTGCGGTGCGCAGCCCACGACGAACGATAACGACGATACCGCCTCCGGCGGCGACAGCGCCGCCGCAGAACCGGCCAACGCACTGGAAAAGATCAAGGCCGACGGCGTGCTGACCGTGGCCCTGAGCCCCGACTTCTCTCCCATGGAGTTCGTGGACTCCTCCAAGACCGGTCAGGACCAATATGTGGGCTTTGACGTGACGCTGGCCAAGTACATCGCCGAGAACCTGGGCGTGGAGCTGGTCATCGAGCCTATGAGCTTTGACGCCAGCCAGACCGCCGTGTATACCGGCGCCGTGCCCATGAGCATCTCCGGCTACTCCTGGACCGAGGAAAGAGCCGCCAACTACGAGCTCAGCGACTACTACTACGCCGGTGATAACGAGACGAGACAGGCCCTGCTGATCCGGAAGGACGACGCCGACAAGTACTCCTCCCCCGAGGCGCTGGCCGGTCAGGATGTGGGCGCGCAGAACGCCTCCCTGCAGATGCAGCTGGTGACGGAGCAGCTGTCCGGGGCCAATCCCGTGGCCATCGGCGACATCACCGTGGGCGTCATGGAGCTCAAGAGCGGCAACATCGAGGCTCTGGCCGTGGCCTACGGCAATGCGGAGATGATCGTGGACGCCAACCCCGAGCTGACCATCTGCACCTGGGAGTTTGACGTGAAGGCTGAGTATTCCGCCAATGTCATCATGATGGGCAAGGGCGAGACGGAGCTGCTGGATGCGGTGAACGCCCTGCTGGCTCAGGCCAAGGAGAACAACCTCTATGACGGCTGGTACAAGGACGCCGTGGAGCTGGCCAAGAGTGAGAACGCGCAGGAGCTGACCCTGAGCTGACAGCCAAAACCATCGATGCGGCGGGTACGAAGGTATCCGCCGTGTCGTGACGAGGGAGAACGATCATGAAATTCATTGACTTCGAAAAGCTGACCGCGCTGTTCCTGAAATACTGGGACAAGTTCCTGATCGACGGCGTGGAGTATACGCTGGCGCTGGCCGCTATCACCGTGAGCTTCGGCGCCATCTTCGCCTCGATCCTGGCGCTGATGAAAATGTCCAAGATCCCGCCGCTGCGGTGGCTCTCCACCATCTACATTGAGATCATCCGCGGCACGCCCATGCTGCTGCAGCTGTACTTCTTCTATTTCGGACTGCCCGTGCTCATCCCCGCTCTGACGAAGCAGAAGTTCCTCTGCATCGCCATCGCCCTGATCTGCAACAGCGCCGCCTACGTGTCGGAGGTCATCCGTTCCGGCATCCAGGCGGTGGACCCGGGCCAGAAGGAGGCCGCCCTGAGCCTGGGCTTCAGCGAGAACCAGGCTATGTGGTTCGTGGTGGTGCCCCAGGCGGTGAAGAACATCCTGCCGGCGCTGGGCAACGAGTTTATCATGATCGTCAAGGACACGTCCCTCGGCTCCACATTCTTTATCGGCGACCTGATGACCCAGTATCTGGTGGTCAAGGGCGCCACATACCTGCCGATCGAGCCGCTGGTCATCGTGGGCGTCATCTACTTCCTGATGACGTTCCTGCTCAGCAAGCTGTTCGGCCACTTTGAGAAGAAGCTGAAGCGCGCCGACCGGCACAACGGTTATGAACACAAGCGGAAACAGCAGCGGGAGGTGCATATCTGATGGCAGAAGCGCTCATTCAGGTCCGCGATCTGAAAAAATACTACAATGGCGGCGATGTCAAGGCGCTGGACGGCGTGACGGCGGACATCTGCAAGGGTGACGTGATGGCCGTCATCGGTCCCTCCGGCGGCGGCAAGAGTACGTTCCTGCGGAGCCTGAACCTGCTGGAGACGCCTACGTCCGGCTCCATCATCTTCGATGGGGTGGACATCACCGGCAAGAAGGTGGACCTGCCCCTGCACCGTCAGAAAATGGGCATGGTGTTCCAACACTTCAATCTGTTCCCCAACAGAACCATTCTGGACAACCTGACCATGGCGCCCATCAAGATCAAGAAGATGCCCAAGACCGAGGCTGAGGAAAAGGCCATGGCCCTGCTGCAGCGAGTGGGCCTTGCTGACCGCGCCAACGACTGGCCTGCCCAGCTGTCCGGCGGACAGAAGCAGCGTGTGGCCATTGTCCGCGCTCTGGCCATGGATCCGGAGGTCATGCTGTTCGATGAACCCACCTCCGCTCTGGACCCGGAGATGGTGGGTGAGGTGCTGGAGGTCATGAAGGAATTGGCCCAGAGCGGTATGACCATGGTGGTGGTGACCCATGAGATGGCCTTCGCCCGCGAGGTGGGCAGCCGCGTACTGTTCATGGACGCCGGTAAGATCGGCGAGCAGGGCACGCCGGAGGAGATATTCGATCACCCCCAGAGCGTCAGATTGCAGGATTTCCTGAAAAAAGTGCTATAAAAAAAGGAGCTGGCTATGGATAACGCAAAAAAGGCGGCACTGGCTGCCATTGATGAAAAGAACGAGCTGATCGCGGAGGTGGCAGATTCCATCTGGGACTACGCGGAGCTGTCCATGCAGGAGATAAAGTCCGCCGCCCTGTTCGTCAAGGTCCTGAAGGAGGAGGGCTTTCAGGTGGAGGAGGGCATCTGCGGCATCCCCACCGCCTTCTCCGCGTCCTACGGCAGCGGCAAGCCGGTCATCGGCTTTCTGGCGGAGTATGACGCCCTGTCGGGCCTGTCCCAGGAGGCGGGCAGCACCGAGTACCACGAGCTGGTGAAGGGAGGGAGCGGTCACGGCTGCGGCCACAATCTGCTGGGCGCCGGCGCCATGGCCGCCGCCATTGGCCTGAAGCACTACCTCGCCGGGACCGGCAAAAGCGGCACCGTCATTCTGTACGGCTGCCCCGGCGAGGAGGGCGTCGCCTCCAAGGCCTACATGGCCCGCGAGGGCTTGTGGTACAATCTGGATGCGGCCCTGACCTGGCACGCCGGCGACTGCAACGAGGTGGCCACCGGCTCCACCAACTCCTGCATTCAGATGCTGTATACCTTCCACGGTCTGGCCTCTCAGGCGTCTACTGCCCCGGAGCGGGGGCGCAGCGCTCTGGACGCCGTGGAGCTGATGAACGTAGGCGTGCAGTTCCTGCGGGAGCACATGCCCCGGGACGCCCGGATACACTACTCCATTCTGGACGCCGGCGGCGCCAGCCCCAATGTGGTGCAGCATCAGGCCAGTGTCCTGTATATGATCCGGTCCAACTTCGTGAAGGACTGCATCACCCTGCACCAACGGGTGGACAAGATCGCCCAGGGCGCGGCGCTGATGACGGACACCACCATCGAGCGGCGGTTCGTGGACGGCCTGTCCGACACCGTGTGCAACCACGCGCTGGAAAAGGTGCTGTACGACAACTTCGCGGAGCTGGGCGTACCGGCGTGTACGCCGGAGGAGCACGCCTTCATGGAGAAGCTGTCCGCCACCTACGCCGGCAGCGACATCCCCAGCGGCGTAGGCGCGGAGAACGATCCCGCCTTCGCCGAGAAGGTGCAGGCTCTGCGGACCGGCCACTTCAACGACTTTCTGGTGCCGCTGTACCAGGGTCCCGCCTTCAACGCCGGCTCCACCGACGTGGGCGACGTCAGCTACCAGTGCCCCACGGCCCAGATCCACATGGCGGTGTGGCCCAACCACGTGCCCTGCCACAGCTGGCAGGTGGTGTCCTGCAACAAGACGCCGCTGGCCCATCGGGCCACCGTCCATGCAGGCAAGGTGCTGTGCGCCGCGGCCATTGACCTCATTGAGCAGCCGGAGCTGCTGGAGCAGGCCAAGGCGGAGTTCCGGAAGCGCACTGCAGGAGGCTACACCTGCCCCATCCCTGCCGACGCCGTACCGGCGCCGCTGGACTGAGCGCGACAGCAAAAAAAGAGCCGTATCCTTTCGGATACGGCTCTTTTCTGCTTATTTCTCCTGAGCTGCGGTCTGGTACTGACGCTTCAGGAAGGCCAGGAACAGCCGTGCCGGCGAGTTGGCTGCGGGCATGGACTTCACCGCCACGCCCAAACGGCGGGACAGGGGCCGGTCCAGCGGGATGACCCGCACCCGGTTCTCGTACCCCGCCAGAGAGAAGGCGGACAGCACCGACACGCCCAGTCCGCCGGCTACCATGGACAAAATGGCGCCATCGTCGGAGGCCGCTACCTCCAGACGCGGCGTGTCCGCCGGAAGATACTGTTCCACATACTGCTCAGGGCAGGAGAGGAACGGCTCTTGCAGCAAGCGGGCCAGAGAGATGGTGCTCTCCGTCCACGGGAAGTCCTTGGGCGTCACCGCCACCAGAGGCGCGTCCGTCAGCGGGGTCCACTGGAAACCGCGGGCGCAGTTCTCGTCCACGATGGCCAGCTGGATACGGTCCTCCTCCAGGGCGGCGGCCAGCTCGCTGCCCTGCACCAGCACGTCCACCTTGATCTCGGGGTGGAGCTTTCGGAACTTCCGCAGCAGCTCCGGCAGGCTGGCCCTTGCGATGCTGGCAAAGCACCCGATGCGCAGGGCGCGGCCATAGACCTCTCCCTGTTCCTCTGCCTCCTGCCGCAGGGCGTCGCAGGCATTGATGACGCCGTGGATATAGGGCAGCAGGTGCTCCCCCTCCTCCGACAGGCAGACGCCCTTGCTGCTGCGCAGCAGCAGCGTACAGCCCAGCTCTGCCTCCAGCTTGCTGACCAGATGGGTCATGGCCGACTGGGTATACCCCAGCTGAACGGCAGCTTTGCCAAAGCTGCCGCACTGCACCGCGGTCAGCAGCGCCCGCAGCTTGCTATCATCCATAGGAACCTCGCTTTCGACGTTTTGCACAATTATTTCAAATTTATTTTTCAATATATCACAAAGTGCGTTGCTTTTCAATGGGATTTTTGTGAATTCCCCGTCAATTCTATGATATTTTCTGTCAATCCTCTCTCTACCATCACTTTTTTTAATGAGGTCATCAATAAGGGTCATTTCCGGAGTCATGAAAAAAATGATACCCTATATTTAAGTTTTGCATGACTTGCAAAATTCGGGAACAAAAGAGGAGAAAAGGAATTATGCAGAAAAAAACCAGTCTCGTCCGAGACATCATCGTGGTTGGCTTCGCGCTGTTTTCCATGTTTTTCGGCGCAGGCAACGTGATTTTCCCGCCCTTTCTGGGCCTGGAGTCCGGCTCCCAGTGGGTGTCGGGCTTCGCTACCTATTTCATTGCCGACATCGGCCTGGCCATGCTGGCCATGTTCGCCCTGCTGCGGGTCGGCAGCAGTGAGGCTGTGGTCAGCCGCGTGGGCCAGATACCCGCAGCGGTACTGATGTCCGCCATTATCCTGTGCGTGGGTCCCATGGTGGCCATCCCCCGCACCTCCGCCACTACCTATGAGATGGCCATCGTGCCCAACCTGTCCGGCGTGAGCCCCGTGGTGTTTTCCATCCTGTTCTTCGCGCTGATCCTGGCGCTGTGCATCAAGGAATCCGCCGTGGTAGACATCGTGGGCAAGATCCTGACGCCGCTGCTGCTGCTGGGCCTGTTTGCCATCATCATCAAGGGCGTCATCACTCCGCTGGGTGAGCCCTCCGCCCTGCCCCAGATCGCCAACGTGGCCGTCACCGGCATCAAGGCCGGCTATCAGACCATGGACGCGCTGGCCGCCCTGCCCTTCGGCATCATCGTGCTGCAGAGCGTCACCGCCAAGGGCTACGACAGCGGCAGAAAACAGTTCCGCGTGGTGGGCGGCTCTGCCGTGCTGGCAGGTATCCTGCTGCTGGCCGTGTACATGGGGCTGGCCTATCTGGGCGCCACCGTGTCCGCCCAGTATACCAACGATATCGGCCGCGCCCAGCTGATTATGATCATCATTGAGGCCCTGATGGGCAAGGTGGGCATGGTGCTGTTCGGCGTGGTGGTGGGTCTGGCCTGCGTCACCACCGCCGTGGCTCTGACCAGCTCCGCCGCCGCCTATTTCACCGAGCTGTGCCGCGGCAAGGTGAGCTACAAGGTGTTCGTCATCGCCATCTGCGTGTTCAGCGCCGTGGTGTCCAATCTGGGTCTGGACCGCATCGTGGCTGTGGCCGCGCCGGTGCTGGATGTCATCTATCCCCCCACGCTGGTGCTGATCTTCATCTCCCTGCTGGCGCCCCATCTGCCGGACCGCATCAGCCGCGGCGCCGCCATCGGCGCCCTGCTGACCAGCGTACTGTGTACCCTTACCGCCAACGGCGTGGCCATCCCCCTGGTGGAGAGCCTGCCCCTGTACGATCTGGGCCTGAGCTGGCTGATCCCCGCCGCCGTGTTCGGTCTGGCCGCCTCCCTGCTGCGGGGCCATGCCCGCAAAGCGGAGAGGGTCTTTTCCAAGCCCAACGAAGAGCTTTGATCCGGCGCGAGCCGTCTCTCCTGAAGCAGGGGACCGTCCATCAGACGGTCCCCTGCTTTTCCGCGCTTTCCCGCATCCTTAACGCTCTTTTAACGCCCGTCTGGCATATAATCAGGGCATCAAAACGGTGAAATGGGGCGAACGCATGGATATTTGGAAGGAATTGCAGGACGAGGGTATAGACGCGGCGCTGCTGGAGGAGATACGGCACTTCCGTGAGGCCCACCCTGTGCCGCCGGAGGCGCAGCCGCGCATCCCCGCACCCCAGTGTCTCTACTACGGCAAGGAGGTCTGGGAGAGCGCGGCGGCGGCCCTGCTGTGCGGACAGCACCTGCTGCTGGCGGGGCCAAAGGCCACTGGCAAGAACGTGCTGGCGGAGAACCTGGCCGCCGTGTTCGGCCGCCCCGTGTGGGATGTGTCCATGTACGTCAACGTGGACGCCGCCGCCCTCATCGGCGCGGATACCCTGCAAAAGGGTGAGGTGGTGTTCCGCGAGGGTCCCATCTGCCGCTGTGCGCGGCTGGGCGGCTTCGGTGTGCTGGACGAGGTGAATATGGCCAAGAACGAGGCGCTGGCCGTGCTCCACGCCACGCTGGACCACCGCCGCGTCATCGATGTGCCCGGATATGAACGCATCACGCTGGACGATGCCGCCCGCTTTATCGGCACCATGAATTACGGCTACGCGGGGACCCGCGAGCTCAACGAAGCGCTGGTGTCCCGCTTCGTGGTGCTGGACATGCCGGTGATCTCCGATGCGGATCTGCAGAAGCTGCTGCGCCGCACGTTCCCCGACCTGACGCCCAGGTGGGCCGAGCAGTTCGCCCTGCTGTTCCACGACCTGCGGCAGAAGTGCGACAGCGGCGAGATCTCCACCAAGACGCTGGACCTGCGGGGCCTGCTGGCGGCGCTGCGGCTGATACGGGAGGGTATCCCCACGGGGCAGGCCCTGAAGCTGGGTATCATCAACAAGGCCTTCGAGCCCTTTGAGCGGCAGCTGGCGGCGGATACGGTGTGGGCCCGCATCCCCCAGGACGCCGGACGCGGCCAGCTGTTCGGAGTCTGATATGGACCGGCAGGAATTGCAGAGCCGCCGCGCCGCCAACCAGATCTGGAACGGTGCGGGCCGCTACGACGTGCCGCCGGAGCAGGCCGCCTTCGACGCCGACGGCGACCCCCGCCTGTATATGAACACCATCATCGGCCTTGCCAGCCGTGACTACGACTTCACCCGTTTCCAGCCCATGCTCCACACCTTTGAGCAGCAGCCGCAGGGCGGCGTGTACGCCGATGTGTTCTGGATGGGGCTGGAAAACGCGCTGTATGAAAAGGAAGCGCCCCGACGTCCCGTGCTGACGGCCCTGCGGCAGGAGTACGCCCGCGCCCTGCTGGCGGAGGGCGGCGAGGGCGGACAGCCGCTGTCCCTTCCGGCAATACGCCGCGGTTGGGCCCAGCGGGTGCTGGGTCTGCCCCAGGACGGAGACGCGTCGCTTCGCGCCCTGCTGGACGGGCTGGCCTTCTCCCCCGACTGGGATGAGCAGGCCGTGACCCGCCGGACGGAGGAGCTGCTGTACCAATACTTCCATCGGGCGCGGCGCAGCGTCACCGACCGCCAGTGGGCGGCATTTGCAGGCCGCTCCCTGACCAAGGGCGGCGGCATCCGGTTCGTGAAGCCCAACGCCCTGCGGGCCCTGTCCCATACCGAGGGCGGCGGCACAGGCGGCGTGCAGGCGCCCCGCATCCTGTCGTTTCTGCAGGGCCGCACGCCGGAGCCTATCCTGCGGCGCTACGTGGAGGACTGCTTCGGCGTGTCCATGCTGACGCCATCGGAGCTGGCGGAGGCGGAGCGCCTATTGTGTACCGGCCCCCACCGGAACTGCCGCCTGCACTTCACCCGGGGCACGCCGCCGGACCGTCCCCCCAGCCCCGCCGCCGCGTGGGACGCGGAGCACTTCCGGCAGCAGCGGGCCAAAAACCGCGCCTACTACCAGGCCCATCTGGCTCAGAATCAGATGACGCTGCACCAGCTGACTCAGAAGCTCCAGAACGTCCTGCTGCTGCGGCAGGATGAGGATGGCGCAGCCGCCCGCAGCGGCCGCCTGCGGCCGGAGCTGACGTGGCGGGCCGCGGCGCTGGACGATGAGCAGGTGTTCCTGCGCCGCCAGCCGGACCAGCCGGACGAGCTGTCAGTGGACATCCTGCTGGACGCCTCCGCGTCCCAGAATCTCCAGCAGGAGAAGCTGGCCACCCAGGCATACCTCATCGCGGAGAGCCTGACGCGATGCCATATCCCCGTGCGGGTCAGCTTTTTCTGCTCCGTCAGCGGCTGCACCGTGCTGCGCATCCTGCGGGACTTCGGGCATCCCGAGGAGAACGACGCCTGCTTCGACTACACCGCCGCCGGATGGAACCGCGACGGACTGGCTCTGCGGGCCATGGGATGGCTCATGCGGCGCAGCACCGTGGAAAACCGGCTGCTTCTGCTGCTGTCCGATGCCAGCCCCAACGATGACCAGCGCATCCCCATGGGCGCCCTGCCGCTGGGCGGGTACAGTTACAGCGGCAAGCGGGGTGTGGAGGACACCGCCGGCGAGGCGGCGGTGCTGCGGCGGCAGGGTATCCGCCCTGTCTGCATCTTCACCGGCTCCGATCAGGAGCTGGACAGTGCCCGCCGGATCTACGGCGCGGCGGTGGAGCGCATTCCCACCGCCGGATGGCTGGCCGACGCTGTCAGCCGCCTGCTGTGCGCCCAGCTGACACGCACGTAAAAACAGGACCTCCGGCAGTGCCGGAGGTCCTGTTTTTCGCTCTTTTCAGTTTTCCCAGCGCACCTGCATCTCCGTCACCAGCGGATAGCTCACCGGTGCGTCGCCGTCCAGATCGGCGCGGTGCATGTCCACGGCGGTGATCTGCCCGTTGTCGTAGGTGGTGTAGTAGTACACGCCGCGGTCGGCGTTGCAGCAGCCGGTGTACAGCGTCAGCTCGCAGGCCCCATCGTTCAGGCGGCAGCAGCCCCGCTGCTGCTCCACCGAGCCCAGGATGTGGAACAGCTGGCTCAGGCTCTCCGCCTCGCCGTCGCCGGACACGGAATTGGCCCGCACGAAGGCAGCCCGCACAAAACGGGACTGAGAGGACAGATCTCCGGGCAGGCCCATGGCCCCCATGCCGCGGCTGTATGTCTCCAGCGGCAGGTCCGGCGCGAAGCGGTTCACCGGCGGCTCCGGCGACAGCTGTGCGTAGTTGTTCAGGGCAAACAGCTGCATGGGAAACGGCGGGTTGTTGGTCAGCACCCCCGCCGGATCGTCATAGACACGGACGCCGTCGGCCACCGACTCCACCACGAGACAGCCGGTCCGGTCCGCTACCATCCAGTGGAGCTGGGCGGCAGGCAGTCCGGTGCAGAAGGGCGTGTCGGTGATGTTCACCTGCTCCAGCAGCTGCCGTGCCTCCGTCAGCGTGGCGCAGCGCCCCAGCAGCCACGGGATCAGCTCGAACTGGGCCACATTCTCCCGCTCCGCCACAGGCGGATGGTATACCGCGTTGCCCACGAAGTTCAGTCCCGCGATGCACAGGCCCTTCTCGTTCACCGCATCGTAGTACAGCGGGAAGCCATCCTGCATGTGGGCCATGCCGATCATGGCGTAGTGGGTCTCCATGACCGCGCCGCGGCGCAGCGCCAGTGGCCAGTTCCGGGGGGTGATGACCACACTCTCCCCGTAGGATCTCTCATAGTCCAGGTTCCGCCCGAAGTAAAAATTCCTTGTCTGATATGTTGCCGCCGTACACATGGCGCCGCCTCCTTTGTTTTTTTACAGTATGCCCCGCGGCGAGGGAAAAACTCGCCGTTGGGCTTTTTCCTCACATTCGTTTGTCCTTGTCCAGCACAGCCTGCACCGCCCCGTGGACCGCGGACTCAAAGCCGCCCTGCTGGAGCGCCAGTAACCCCTCCACCGTGGTGCCGCCCGGAGACGTGACCCGGTCGATCAGCACCCAGGGCTGCTGGCCGGACAGACGTACCATGCGGCCGCTGCCCTCCGCCATGGCCGCGGCGATCTCCACCGCCATGCCCTTGGGCATACCGGCCTGCACCGCCGCCTCCGCCAGCGCGTTGATGTAGAGATATGTATAGGCCGGTGCGGCGCCGCCGATGGCGCCCACGATGCCCATAAACTTCTCCGGCACCTCCACCGCCGTGCCGAAGGTACTCAGCAGCCGCGCCGCCAGCGCCTTCTGCTCCTCCGTCACCTGTTCGCCGGCACACCAGCCGGTGACGGACGCGCCCACCACGGCGTTGATGTTGGGCATGGCGCGGACGATGTACCCATGGCCCAGCCGGGCCGACAGCCATGCCAGCTCCTTCCCCGCCGCCACGGACAGGAACAGCTTCCCCGCCGCCAGCGGCGCGATCTCCTCCAGCACCCCCTCCAATATCTGAGGCTTCACCGCCAGCACCACCACGTCGCTGCGCTCCAGCACCTCCCGGTTGGACGCGCACAGCCGCAGGCCGCAGCTCTCCGCCAGCGCCTTCGCCTTTTCGGGATGGGGGTTGTGGCCGCAGAGGGCCACACCCCCCAGCTGTGCCGCCGCGATGCCCCGCACCATGGCGGAGGCCATGCTGCCAAGGCCGATAAATCCGATGACCATATGCGTTCCCTCCTTACTGCGGCATGACCTGCACGATGCCCCGTGCGCAGTCCACGGACACCTGCACGCCATCGCTGAGACGGCGGGTGGCATGTACCGCGCCGATGATCACCGGCTTGTGCAGCAGCAGGCCCACCGTGGCCGTGTGGCCCTCGGGACTGATCTCCTCGCTGATAACGGCCGCCGCCTCCTTCATATAGGGCAGCAGGTCGTTGTTGGTATAGGGCACCACCAGCACGTCACCGGCGCGGAATTTGTGGGGCACCTCCTCCGGTGTGCGGCAGACGCACAGGGGGCCGGACACCGTACCGTCGCCGATGCCGGTGCCGTTGACCAGCGCACCGCCCACCTGCTCGATACGGATCATATTGGTGGTGCCGGACACGCCCACCGGCACACCGGCGGTGATGACCACCAGATCACCGTGCTTCACAAGGCCGGCCCGCTGCGCCGTCTCCACGGCGGAGTGTACCAGCTCATCGCTGTTCTCGGCCCGCTTCATCATGATAGGCATCAGGCCCCAGTACAGCGCCATCTGACGCTGGATCTGGGGGTCCAGCAGCAGGGCCACCACCGTGGCCTCCGGACGGAACCGGCTGACCATCTGGGCCGTGATGCCCCCCTGGCTGACGGTGAGGATGGCGTCGGCGCCGATGTCCTCCGCCGTGGTACAGGCGGCATGGGCCGTGGCCGCCGTCACAGACAGGTGGGTATGGGCGGGCAGTACCGCCACGCGGGAACAGTCGATGCTGCTCTCGGTCTTGCGGGCGATGGCGTCCATGGTCTTGACGGCCTCCACCGGATACCTGCCCGCCGCCGTCTCGCCGGAGAGCATGATAGCGCTGGTGCCGTCATAGATGGCGTTGGCCACGTCGGTGATCTCGGCACGGGTGGGACGGGGATTTTCGATCATGGAGTCCAGCATCTGGGTGGCGGTGATGACCGGCTTGCCGCAGGCCACACACTGGGCGATCATGTCCTTCTGGATGGCGGGGATCTCCGTAAAATCGATCTCCACGCCCATGTCGCCGCGGGCCACCATGACGCCGTCCGCCTCCGCCAGGATCTCCCGCAGGTTGCTGACGCCCTCCTGATTCTCGATCTTGGCGATGATGCGGATGTGAGAGTGTACGCTGTCCAGCACCCGCCGGATCTCGCGGATGTCCGCGGCGCAGCGGACGAAGCTGGCGGCGATGAAGTCGAAGCCCTGCTCCACGCCGAACAGGATGTCGTCCCTGTCCTGCTGGCTCATGTAGGGCATGGACAGCGACACACCGGGCACGTTGACGCCCTTGTGGTCCTTCATGGTGCCGCCGTTCTCCACGCGGCAGCGGATGGTCTTACTGGTGGTCTCCAGCACCGTCAGCCGCACCAGTCCGTCGTCCAGCAGGATGGTGTCGCCTACGGTGACATCCTGGGGCAGCGCAGCGTAGCTGATGGCGCAGCGGGTCTCGTCGCCCTCCACGTCCTCATCGGTGGTCAGGGTGAACTCCTGCCCCGTCGTCAGCTCCACGGAGCCGTTTTTGAAGCTGCGCAGCCGCACCTCCGGCCCCTTGGTGTCCAGCATGGCCGCCACCGGCAGGTCCAGCTCCTCCCGCAGGGCCTTGACGGCGTCCAGCCGCACCTTGTGCTCGGGGTGGGTGCCGTGGGAGAAGTTGAAGCGGGCCACGTTCATACCGGCCAGCATCATCTCCCGCAGTACGCCCTCCCTGTCCGTGGCCGGGCCCAGCGTACATACGATCTTGGTCTTTCTCATGTTTTATGTGCTCCTTTCCAACGCGGGAAAGCGTTTGGTCATGTGATCGTCCCCGTTCTCTTTTTCCTGCTGCCTATTTTAACAGTATCTGCCGCTGTGGGCAAGAGGATTCCTGACAGACAAAAGGCGACATTTGTCCGCCCCCAGCGTCTGCTCCACCGTCCGGCGGAACATCTCGCGGCGGTCATCCGGCACGAAGGCCAGCGCCGTACCGGCGAAGCCGCCGCCGTGTACACGGACGGCACCCTGTCCGCCCAGGGCACGGCGGCACACGGCCAGCGTCACCGCCAGCGCCTGCTGCCGCGGCTCCCCCGATATCACGTTCTGGAGATACTGCCATGACGACGCGCCGGAGGCGTTGACCAGCGCCAGAAACGCCGGAAAATCCCCTTTTCGCAGTGCCTCCGCCTCTGCGGCGGCGCGGCGGTTCTCGTCAAACACGTGGATGGCACGCAGCGCCGCCCGATCCCCCGCGGCGGCCCGCACCGCCGGCAGGCGGCGGTAAAATTCCGTCTCGCCCACCTGCCGCAGCACCTCCGCGCCGAAGACGCGGCACACCTGCTCCAGCTCCGCGGGAATGGCGGCGTAGTCCGCCGTCAGGTCCGCATGGTCTGCGCCGCTGTCCACGATGAACAGGCCGTATCCGCTGGCGCCGAGATCGCAGTCGATACGCTCCGTCGCCGGATGGGCAGGGTCCGCAAAGTCCATATACACCAATCCGCCCACGCTGGAGGCCATCTGGTCCATCAGCCCGCAGGGCTTGCCGAAATAGTCTCTCTCCGCCGTCTGGCCCATGCGGGCGATGTCCTCCGGTGATACGCTCCCGCCGCAGCACAGGCCGCCGAACACCCTGCCCAGCAGCACCTCGAAGGCGGCGGAGCTGGAGAGCCCCGACCCCACCGGTACCTGAGACGTGACGCGCATGTCCAGCCCCGTCAGGACCGCGCCCCGCCGGATGAACTGGGCCGCCATGCCCCGCACCAGCGCCGCCGTGGTGTTCCGCTCCTCCGGCCGGGGCGTCCAGTCCCCCAGCGCCACCTCCACCGGTGCAAAGCCTTGGGAAAAGACGCGGATCACACCGTCATGGTTGGGCGTCACCGCCGCCCGCATCTCCAGATCCACGGCGGCGGCCAGCACGCAGCCGTGCTGGTGGTCGGTGTGGTTGCCGCCCAGCTCCACCCGTCCGGGTGCGGAAAAATACTGCTCCATCTCGGTCCCTCCCGTCTCGTTCTCCCTGCATCATAGCCCGCCGTTCCGCCGCTGTCAACCGCTCTTGCATTTCCTACCATATTGGTATATAATAGGGGTATCTTATGACAAGGGGGCGTTCCCATGATCTCCACCAAGGGCCGCTACTCCGTCCGCATCCTGCTGGATCTGGCGGAGCACCACAACGGCGGCTATATTCCCATGAAGGAGGTGGCCGCGCGGCAGGACATCTCCCTGAAATACATTGAGCGCCTGATGCCCGCCCTGAAATCGGCAGGGCTCATCGACAGCGTCCACGGCGCAGGCGGCGGCTACCGCCTGACACGCCCGCCGGAGGAGTACAGCCTCTGGGAAATTCTGACGCTGGCGGAGGGCGACCTGGCGCCGGTGTCCTGTCTCCAGCGGAACGCCGCACCCTGCCGGCAGGCGGCGGAGTGCCGCACCCTGCCGGTGTGGCGGGGATACTACGACATGACGCGGCAGTACTTCTCCGTCATCACGCTGGCGGACCTGATGAACGCGCCTCAGGGCGACAACTACGTCATCTGAAAAAACCTCCCACGGCGGGGCCGTGGGAGGTTTTTTGCGCCGCAAAAGGCAGAGTGCCGAAGCACTCCGCCTTTCTATATCGCTGCGTTATCAGTCCGCGAACAGCGGCGTGGACAGGTAGCGGTCGCCGGTATCCGGCAGCAGGGCCACGATGGTCTTGCCCTCGTTCTCGGGGCGCTTGGCCAGCTCGATGGCCGCCCACAGCGCCGCGCCGGAGGAGATACCTACCAGCACGCCCTCGCTGTGACCTACCTCCTTACCCAGCTTGAAGGCATCGTCGTTGTCCACAGGGATGATCTCGTCATACACCTTGGTATCCAGCACGTCGGGCACGAAGCCGGCGCCGATGCCCTGGATCTTGTGGGAACCGGCCACGCCGGTGGACAGCACGGCGGAGGACTTGGGCTCCACCGCCACCACCTTTACGGCGGGGTTCCGGGACTTCAGGTACTGGCCCACGCCGGTGACGGTGCCGCCGGTGCCGACGCCGGCCACGAAGCAGTCCACCTTGCCGTCGGTATCGGCCCAGATCTCGGGGCCGGTGGTCTCAAAATGGGCCTTGGGGTTGGCGGGGTTCACGAACTGGCCGGGCACGAAGCTGTTGGGGATCTCCTTGGCCAGCTCGTCGGCCTTGGCGATGGCGCCCTTCATGCCCTTGGCGCCCTCGGTCAGCACCAGCTCCGCGCCGTAGGCCTTCATCAGCTGGCGGCGCTCCACGCTCATGGTCTCCGGCATCACGATGATGATCCGGTAGCCCCGGGCGGCGGCCACAGAGGCCAGGCCGATGCCGGTGTTGCCGGAGGTAGGCTCAATGATGACGCTGCCCTCCTTCAGCAGGCCCTTGGCCTCGGCGTCATCGATCATGGCCTTGGCGATACGGTCCTTGACGCTGCCGGCGGGGTTAAAGTACTCCAGCTTGGCCAGCACCCTGGCCTTCAGGCCGAACTTCTTCTCGATATGGGTCAGCTCCAGCAGGGGGGTCTTACCGATCAGCTGGTCAGCGGAAGTGTAAATGTCAGACATAACGATTCTCCTTTTCGATATCACATATGTTGTTTATTCAGATGGTCTGCGGTGCGCTCCGGCGCGGAAAACAGCTGCCGCCGCAACATCGGAGATACGTATGCCCTTTCCGGCGTCTCATGGCCCGCCCTCCCTTTTATTTCGTAATTACTACCTATCCGGTAGGTTGGTTACGTTATACCACGCATGCCGGTATTTGTCAACAGGGAATTTGCATTTCGCGGAAATCTTTTCACCCGCCGCGGCGCAGGGCATAGAATGAGAACGGAGAGGCTCTCTCCGTATTTTTTGTGACAGGAGGTCACAGGTTTATGAGCATACATCTCCGTCATGCTGCCGCCTGCTATCAGGCTCCCGACGGGGAGGTGGAGGCGGTACGCGACGTATCCTTTGATGTGGCGCAGGGGGAGTTCGTCAGTCTGGTGGGGCCCTCCGGCTGCGGCAAGTCCACGCTGCTGAGCGCCATCGCCGGGCTGGAGCCTCTGACCGGCGGCACCGTCAACGTGGCGGGCCAGCCGGTGACGGGTCCCTCCCGCCGCGTGGGGTTCATGCCCCAGCGGGATCAGCTTTTCGAGTGGAAAAACATCTGGGACAATGTGACGCTGGGTCTGGCGGTGCAGCGCGAGAGAGGGAGCGCCGCCTATGACCACGTGCGGGAGCTGCTGGAGCGCTACGAGCTGTCGGGCTTTGCGGGAAAGCGGCCCTGCCAGCTGTCCGGCGGCATGCGGCAGCGCTGTGCGCTGATCCGGACACTGGCCTCAGATCCGGAGATCCTGCTGCTGGATGAGCCGTTTTCCGCGCTGGACTATCAGACGCGCCTTGCGGTATCGGCGGACATCTGGCGTATCATTCGCCAGGAGGGCAAGACGGCTCTGCTGGTGACTCACGACATCGCGGAGGCGGTGAGCATGTCCGACCGCGTGGTGGTGCTGTCCGCCCGCCCCGCCGTGGTGAAAACCGTGCTGGACATGGGCGCGCTGCGTGGCCTGCCGCCGCTGGAGCGGCGAAGCACAGCGGAGTTCCACCGCTATTTCGACTTGATATGGAAGGAGCTGGACGTTCATGGCTGACACTTCCCTGTCGCCCCGCCGTCTGGCGTATCTGGCCGGTGTACGGCGGCAGAAGCGGCGGGTCCGCATCTGGCAGCTCGCGCTGCTCATTGGCCTGTTCGGCTTTTGGGAGCTGAGCTGCCGCGCCGGCCTGTCCGATGGCTTTCTGGTCAGCTGCCCCAGCCGCATGGCTGCCACGTTCTGGTCGCTGTGCCGCTCCGGCCAGCTGCTGCACCACATCGGCGTGTCGTGTCTGGAGACGGTGCTGGGCTTCACCGCCGGCACCCTGCTGGGCACGGCGGCAGCCATCCTCATGTGGTGGTCGGACACGGCGGCCCGCATTTTAGACCCGTATCTGGTAGTGCTGAACGCCCTGCCCAAGACGGCACTGGGCCCCATCTTCATCGTCTGGATGGGCGCCGGGGCGGGGGCCATCGTCACCATGACGCTGGCCATCTCGCTGATCGTGACGATCCTGAACATGTATACCGGCTTTCGGGCCACCGATCCGGAAAAGGTGCGCCTGATGCGCACGCTGGGAGCCACACGGCGTCAGATCCTGTGGATGCTGGTGTTTCCCGCCAACTGCCCCACCCTGTTTTCCACGCTGAAGGTCAACGTGGGCCTGTCGTGGGTGGGCGTCATCATGGGTGAGTTTCTGGTCTCGCGGGCCGGTCTGGGCTATCTCATCGTCTACGGCTCTCAGGTATTCAACATGGATCTGGTGATGACCAGCGTGCTGATCCTGGCGGCTGCGGCGGTGCTGATGTACCTGCTGGTGCTGCGTGCGGAAAATATCCTGAATCACTATTGGGGGGTACGATCATGAAGAAACTGTTGACATTTTTCTGCGTTGCCGCCCTGCTGCTTCCGGTGCTGCTCACCGGCTGCGGCAGCGGCGGCGCCACCACGGTGCGGCTCAACGAGGTGACACACTCCGTGTTCTACGCGCCGCAGTACGTGGCCATGAGCCTGGGCTTCTTCGCCGACGAGGGGCTGAACGTGGAGCTGACCAACGGCGGCGGGGCGGATAAGGTCATGACCGCCGTGGTGTCCGGCAGCGCCGACATCGGTCTGGCGGGGCCGGAGAGCTGCATCTATATCTACAACCAGGGCAAGGACGACCACCCTGTGATCTTTGCCCAGCTCACCAAGCGGGACGGCTCGTTCCTGGTGGGCCGTACCGGCGGCAGCTTCTCCTGGGAGGACCTGCGGGGCGCCACGGTCATCGGCGGCCGCAAGGGCGGTGTGCCGGAGATGACGCTGGAGTACGTCATGAAGCAGAACGGCGTGGTGCCGCAGGTGGACGCGGTGGTGGACACCTCCGTGCAGTTCAACATGATGGCCGGTGCCTTCACCGGTGGTCAGGGGGACTATGTGACGCTGTTTGAGCCCACCGCCACCGAGGTGGAGCGGGCCGGTCACGGCTACGTCCTGTGCTCCATCGGCGAAGCCTCCGGCGAGATCCCCTACACTGCCTATTTCGCCAGCCAGAGTTATATGGCCGCGCATCCCGACGTGGTGCAGGGCTTCACCAACGCCATTGCCCGGGCCCAGCGCTGGATCACGGAGCACACGGACCGCGAGGTGGCGGAGGCCATCTGCGATCAGTTCCCCGATACCAGCCTTGACGTGCTGGAGGCCGTCACGGCCCGCCACCGGCAGATCGACGCCTGGAACGAGGTACCCCGCATGGAGCAGTCCGCACTGGAGCGTCTGGAGACGGTGATGACCGAGGCCGGTGAGCTGCAGAAGGAGGACTGGGTGGACTTCACCCAGCTGGTAGACAACAGCTACGCGGACAAAGCCGCCGCACAGCTGGGATGACCCGTCTGCGTCAGGCGTAACACATCATAAAAAAAGAGGGAGAACGCTCCGCGTTCTCCCTCTTTTTTTATTTACGCATCGTCCGCCTCCTTCGCAGGCCGCGCCGCCTGCGGCCAGAGCGGTGCTTCTTCCCCGCTGGTGGCCACATACAGGTCCTCGCATCTCTGCTGGGCCGCTGTCAGTGTCTCGATGGCCCGCTCCATGGCATCCATGGCCGCCAGATACATCGCCTTGTAGTCCGCCATTTTCGTCCTCCCTTTCTTATTTGATATCTTTTTGATATCATTTTGAATTCTTATTATACAGCATCGGAATGATATCATCAAGCCATCAATTTGAAGTGGGTGATGTCATGGCAAACTACTATACGCCGTTTTCGCTGCGGGTCTCCGAGGAACTGCTGGACAAGGTGAAGCAGCTCGCGGCCGCGCACAAGCGCTCCGCCAACAAGGAGATAGAGTTCGCGCTGGAGCAATACGTGGCCGCCTATGAACAGGAGCACGGGAGCATCCGCCTGCCGCCGCAGGCGTAACACATCATGAAAAAGAGGGAGAACGCGGAGCGTTCTCCCTCTTTTTTCAGCTCAGTGCGCTGATGATGCTCTGGTACTTGTTGATGTCCGAGCCGCCGTTCCACGTCATAAAGCCGCCGCTGCAGCCGGTGTCCCGCAGAGCTCGGACCTCCGCCGCCACCTCCTCCGCGCCGTAGGTGTTGTACGGCTCGCGGATGGCGTTGTAGGCCTGTATCCATGTGCGCACCGCCGCCGGAGAGGCTGTCTCCGCCTGCCGCGCCGCCGCGGCCGCGCCGAACATGTGTACCGTGTCGTAGGGGTGCTCCCAGGGCTTGTAGTCCCCCTGGGCGCTGTAATGGTCGGGATAGGGCATGCCGGAGATGGCGTCCACCGCCGCGCTGATGGCCGGCCAGTACTGGCCGCAGGCGGTGACGTAGGGATTGGCGCACTCGCCGAACACGTCGCCGGACAGATAGTACCCCGCGCTGTGGAGCCGCTCCGCCGCGTACAGCAGGAACCTCTGCACCGCCTGGGCCTTGCTCTCGCCGTAGGCGTTGCGGTAGTCGATGGTCCCCGCCTTCTCGTAGCTATACGCCCCATCGGGGAAGCGGATATAGTCGAACTGGATCTCGTTGAAGCCCAGAGCCGCCGCCTCCAGCGCCAGATCCACCTTGTACTGCCACACCGTCCGGTCGTAGGCGCTGGGCCAGTACATGGAGCTGATCTTCAGAGGCGTACCCTCCAGGTCGCAGATGACCTGCTCCGGATGGTCCGCCGCCAGATGGGCGTCGTTGAACACGGTGATGCGTCCGATGAGGTAGTATCCCGCAGCCTTCAGCTTCTGAATGTTGGTCTGGAAGTTTTCTCTGGTGTCCATGGCCGCCGCGTAGGCGGACGGGCTGTACTGCTGCATCACCGGTGAGGCGTAGGACACGGCGGTACCGTCTACGATGTCCACCACGAAGGCGTTGACGCCGCTGCCCTCCGCCACGCGCAGGTAGCTGTCGGCGTACTGGACGGCGGAGCCGTTGAGGTACAGGGCCCGCACCTCATCGGGCATGGTGTTGCCCTCGATAGCTCCCTTCTCCACAGGGTAGTAGTCCAGCCCCGCTGCATCGCCGCCGCCCCAGCTGTCGCCGCGGGAGGCGTGGAGCTGATACAGCTCCGCATCGTACTGGGCCAGGGCCTCGTCCTCTGTCATGCGGACGTTGGCAGCGGCGATATAGCCCTCGCCCCGCTGGCAGGACACCTGCCAGCGCAGCACCTCGCCGTTTTCGTCCAGCCCGTCGAAGCCGGTGACGGCGAGGGCCATGCCCTTTTCCACGGCGCAGCCCGGGACAGCCCCGGTCTCATCCAGCAGGCTCATACCCCGCAGGGCGTACACCGTCTCCACCTGCACCGTCCGGCTGAGATCATCGGCCAGATGGGACGCGTCCAGCAGGACGTACCCCTCGCCGTTGACCACGCGGACGCGGCCGTCCTCACGGGGCGTCTCCACGTCTGCGGTCACGTAGGCCACCTGACTGCCCCGCACCAGTACGCCCAGCTCCGCGCCGCTGTCGGCGTCGTACACCGGCGCGGACGCCGTCTCCGACGCCACGTAGCCGATGGCCGTCTCCGGCGCCTTCGGCGGCTGCAGCTGCCGGTAGATATACACGCCCAGAACGGCCACCGCCGCCAGCGCCAGCAGGATAAAGAGGAGCCCCGCGGTGCGGCCGGCGCTGCCGGTTTTCTCTTTTGTTGACATAGGCAAATTCTCCTTGTGCTCGTTGGTGTTACAGCGGACATTATACGATATTCTCCGCCATATTTCCACCCTGTTCTTCCTGCGGCGGCAAAATTTCCCCCCTTTTTCCGTTTTTCCCCACATTTCCGGTAGACAACGGTGGGAACGAATGGTATACTGTCAGTGATTATGTAAATCAGCGGCGTTCTCCGCCGCTTTGACGACTACTGAAAAGGCAGGGTGTATGCGATGAAAAGGATGAAGCGGAGCACCGCCATGGTGCTGGCCGCCGCCGTGGTGCTGAGCCTGCTGGCCACGGCGCTGCTGGCCGCCAGCAAGAACTGGCAGGACGCGGGACTGGGCGACCTGAGCCAGTACTACGAGACGGGCAACAGCGCCGACCCAGGCTACGTCTCCACCGTCCGCGGCGACAGCGGCGGCACGTCCTACGGCATCTATATGTTCGCCAGCAACGCCGGCACGCCCCTGAGCTTCGTCCAGTGGCTGCAGGAGTTCAAGTCCGGCTCCATCTACCGCGACATGGGCGACACGCTGTATAACGCCTACGCCTACGACCGCAACGGCAAGTACTCCCCCGGCTACGGCAGCAATTTCAACGCCACCTGGCGCAGCGTGGCTGACGACTACCCCGACGAGTTCATGCAGTCCCAGAAGGACTATTGGGAGACCCACGCCTATGCGGACCTGCTGAAGAACATCAAGTCCGCCGTCCCCTCCTTCGATCTGGATGACTACTCCGTGGCTCTGCGCAATGTGTTCTGGAGCCGCAGCGTCCACCACGGCGCAGGTGTGATCCGCGGCGCCAGCAGCAGCGATGGGCGCAGCGGCGCCACCGGCGTCATCCTCCGTGCCTTCGACTCTCTGGGCGGCTTCAAGAACCAGAGCGAGGCCCAGCTGATCCAGGCCATCTACGCCGAGTGCAGCCGTCTGGACAAGACCCCCGAGCCCAAGCGCATGACCGGCGACGCCGCCAGCAAATACGGCGTATCCGGCCAGTCCATGGCTTATTTCAGCGCCAACTCCGGCGACGTGCAGCTCAGCGTGTACAGCCGCCTGCACGTCAACGAGCCGGCGGACGCGCTGGTAATGCTCTACGCCAACTCCGACGCCCCGCTGGCCGACGGTGCCTACCGCCTGTCGCCCCGCGGCACTACGGACCGCGGCATGGCCGCCGACCTGTCGGGTCTTACCAAGATCTCCTCCGCCGCCTCCGTGCAGCTGACGTACTTCGCCAGCGGCTACTACACCCTGACGGTGGGCGATAAGCGCCTCAGCGATAACGGCGGCAAGGTCACGCTGGCCTCCGCCACTGCCGGCAACGAGCAGCTGTGGGCCCTCACCGGCGACAGCCCCTACTATCTCCAGAACCGCGCCACCGGCCGCTATCTGGCGCTCGCGGACAACAGTGTGTCCACTGTGAAGGACACCGCCGGCGCCACCAAGCTCCAGCTCACCGCCGATGGCAGTGTCTGGGGCGCCGAGGGTCTGTTCTACCCCGGCAGCGAGGGCAATGAAACCCAACTGCTGGCCAATAAATCCTCTTACCCCGTCCGCGGCGTCATCACCAGCAGCCTGCCCATCACCAGCGTCACCGTGAAGGCGGTGTCCTCCAGCGGCAGCACCGGCTTTACCGCCACCAGCAGCATCAAGGGCACCGTCTACTCCTACGACCTGTGGAAGCTGGACAGCGCCTGCGCCTTCAGCCGCCTCAGCGTCGGCGAGTACACCCTGACCATCACCGCGACAAACAGCGCAGGCACCGTGACTCTGGCGGAGTCCCAGTTCAAGGTCAACGCCAACAGTTCCTTCAGCCCCGGCGACCTCTCCGACGAGGAGTACGCCGTGTCCTTCCAGATAGGCGATGTGGTGGTCGAAAGCCGCATGTACCGCCTTACCGACACCTACGGCGAGCTGCCCACGGTGGACGAGGCCGGCTTCCAGGGCTGGTACCGCGAGGACGGCACGGAGATCTCCCCCAACTCGCCGGTGGCCGCCTCCAACCACACGCTTTACGCCCGCTTCGGCGACCTCTACACCGTCACCTTCCAGGTGGACGGCGAGACGGTCCGCACCTTCAAGCTGGCCCAGGGCGATCTCATCACCGCCCCTGCCAACCCCGTGAAGGCGGCGGACAGCAAGTACACGTACAGCTTCAAGAACTGGGTGGACCAGAACGGCGATGTTTTTGCCCCCAAGGCCACCTACATGGGCACCAAGGACATCACCTACACCGCCCAGTTCACCAAGACCGCCAAACCCGACCACGGCAGCAGCGATCCCACGGAGCCCTCCGGCGCGTTCCTCACCGGTATCGCGCCCCAGACCTCCGTCAAGACGCTGAACGACTCCGGCTACACCGTGTATGACGGTAAGAAGGAGATCACCTCCGGCTACGTGGGCACGGGCATGACCGCCGTCGGCGGCAGCTCCAGCCTGACCATCGTCGTCACCGGCGATGTCACCGGCGACGGCCGCATCACCATCACCGATGTGGTCAAGCTCCAGAACTACGCCGCCGGCGCAGGCGACCTGAACGAGGCCGCTTTGAAGGCCGCCGACATCAACGGCGACGGCCGTGTCACCATCACCGATGTGGTCCAGGCGGCCCAGGTCACCGTGGGCCAGCGCACCATCTGAGCAGGAGGTACTCCATGAAAAACATGAAAAACAAACTGCTTCGCACCGCCCTTTCTCTGGTCACAGCGTGCCTGCTGGTACTGGCCATCCTGCCCCAGCGGGCGGAGGCCGCCGGCGCGTCCCTCTCCGGCAGCAGCAGCGTCCAGGCCGGCAATTCCGTGACGCTGACCCTGTCCGTGGACAGTAAGATCCTCGGCCTGACGGCGGACCTGAACTGCGGCGACGGCCTGACCTTCACCAACTACTCCTGCTCCGTCAGCGGCTGGAGCATCCTGGTGAACCAGAACCATTTCAGCGTCTATGGCACCAACAGCGCCAGCGGCGGCATCATCACCGTGACGCTGAAGGTATCCTCCAGCGTTCAGGGCGGCGCGGCCCTCAGCGCCAGCTTCAGCAATATCGTGGCCTCCGACGGCGAGACCGACATCGACGTGGGCACCGCCAGCTGGACCGGCAGCGTGGCCGCCGCGCCCAGCGGCGACTGCACCCTGTCCGCCATTATGTGCGGCAACGCCACCCTGTCCCCCGCCTTCTCCTCCAGCACCACGTACTACACCGCCAAGGTCCCTTATAGCGTGTCCAAGCTGAGTCTGGATTATAACCGCAACGACAAGGGCCAGACCGTCAACATCAGCGGCAACGACCTGGCCGTAGGCGTCAACACCGTCACCCTGAAGGTCACGGCGGCCAACGGCACCACCAAGTCCTACGTCATTGAGGTCACCCGCGAGCAGGACCCCAACTACAAGGCCTCCACCGATGCCGCTTTGTCGGCGCTGGGCATTGAGGGTGCGACCCTCAGTCCCGCCTTCAGCAGCACCGTCCACGACTATGTGGCCTATGTGCCCTTTGAGACAAAAACGGTGAAGGTCAACGCCTCCGCCAACGACAGCAAGTCCAGCGGCATCACCGGCACCGGCGACATCACGCTGGACAAGGAGGGTGACAACCCCATCTCCGTGGTATGCACCGCCGAGGACAAGACCACCAAACTGGAGTACACCGTCCATGTGGTCCGTATGCCGGAGTACACCGGTACCCTGCCCATGATCTCCGCGGCGGAGCCGGAACCGGAGCCTGAACCGGAGCCCGAGCCCGAGCCGGAGACTCCCATGCTCCAGATCCCCGTAAGCGTCAAGCTGCCCCTGCTGGGCGAGGTCCGCACCGTGGTCGCCCTGATCGGCGGCGTGGTGCTGGTGGCCGCCCTGCTGTTCCTGCTTGGCCTGTTCATCGGCCGCGGCACCGGCGGCGGTCCCGATGATGACGGCAGCGGCCCCGATGACCGCGATGACCGCCCCGACCGCGGCGGCAGAGACCACCGCGAGGAGCGCGAGGAGCGCCGCGAGCGCCGTCACCCTGCGCCGGAGCGTTCCCGCCCCGCGCCCCGCATCGTGCCCCGTCAGGCGGAGCCGGTACAGCAGCCCGCTCCCAAGGCCCGTGACTGGAAGGACTTCGACATCCCGCTGGACGATGAGCCCACTGTCAGGCCCGCGCCTCAGCCCGCCGCTCCCGACAAGGACCTGCTGGCGGACACGGTGGATCAGGTACTGGCGGACGAGCCCACTCCCAAGGACGAGGAGGACGTGCGCACCATGTCTCTGGAGGACCTGCTGAAGGATATTCGCAGCATGTAACAAAAAAGAGTACGGACACACGAGACGTCCGTACTCTTTTTTTCTCACAGCGCCCCCTTGGGGCAGTTCTTCACGCATTCCATGCACAGGATGCACTCCGTGCCGTTGGCCCGTCGGCGGGAGTTGTCCGTCATGTCCACCTCCATGGGGCACACCCTTCTGCACCGCCCGCAGGACACGCATTTGCTCTTGTCGCAGGTGATACGGACCAGGGAAAAATAGCTCATGGGCTTTAAGAACACCGTCACAGGGCACAGGTACTTGCAGAAGGCGCGGTTGTCCCGAAACGCAAAGGCCAGCAGGATACCTGCCCCGTAGTACAGTGCGTTGCCGATGACAAAGGCCCAGAACATGATGCGCTCCAGGTGCCCCACATTGGCCAGAAACAACGTCGCCACAAAGGCCAGCGACAGTGTGAACGTCACGTACCGCAACCAGCCGATGGGCTTCCGCGGCGTCTGCGGCACCTTGTAGGGCAGGAAGTCCAGCACCATGGCCGTCCAGCAGGCGTACCCGCACCAGCCTCGCCCGAACAGCAGCGGCCCGAAGATCTTGGCCACGGCGTAGTGGATGGTGGCCGCCTCGAACACGCCGGTGAACAGGTAGTACCAGAATCCCTCGATCTGCATATTCTCCCCGCAGATCAGGCCCAGATACACCAGCATGTACGATCCCACCAGCAGCTGCGTCACCCGTCGGGCGTGCTTGTATTTTCCCACGAACAGCGCCGTCCCCAGGGCGATAGAGCCGCCGATATAGCTGAAATTAAAGAGGTAGAACAGGTTGCCCTTGGTGAGCCACAGCACCACGGCCACCGTCTCGAACACCGCCAGCAGCGCCAGCGAGGGCAGATACTTCTTCATACCCTTACTGCCCTCCGCGGAGCAGGGAGGCCGCCTCGCGGGCCGCCGAAGCCGCGTCCTCGGTGTAGGCATCTGCGCCGATCTCATCGCAGAAGCTCTGGCTGATAGGCGCGCCGCCCACCAGGATCTTCACCCTTCCGCGGATGCCCATCTCCTCCGCCAGACGCACCACATCCCGCATCTCCTGCATGGTGGTGGTCAGCAGGGAGGAACAGGCGATGATGCCGCAGTTCTGGTGCAGCGCGGCCTCCACGAATTTCTCCGGTGCCACGTCCACGCCCAGGTCCACCACCTCAATGCCGCTGCCCTCCATCATGATCTTCACCAGATTCTTGCCGATGTCGTGCATATCGCCCCGCACCGTACCGATGCAGGCGCGGCCCAGCCTCTCTGTGCCGCTGCCGGCCATGCAGGGCCGCAGCAGCTCCAGAGCTGCCTGCATACACCGCGCCGCCATCAGCATCTCCGGCACGAAGGCGATACCGGCGGAGAAGTCCACGCCCAGCCGGTCCATGCCCCGCATCAGCCCGCCGGACAGGATGTCCGCCGCCGCAATGCCCTGATCCAGCGCCTCCCGGCACAGGGCCAGCACCTTTTTCTGCTGTCCCCGCTGCAAGGCCGCCGCCACGCGGTCCAGTGCGTTGTCGCCGCTCTCCGCAGTCCGGACGGCATCGCCGCTCTCCTTCTGCGCCAGCACCCGCCGCGGCACCGGCGGCAGATCGAACTTCGGCAGGTGTACCTGCCGGTTATACCCGTCGATGGCCTCGTCGATATACCGGTCCACGTGGGGATACACCGTCCCCGCCAGTCCGTAGGTGATGGATGGGATGAAGTGCCCCAGCGGCCCGCAGGACGCCAGCACGTTCTTTGCGTAGTCCCGTATCTCCTCCGGCGACGCGTCGGCGCGGTCGATGGCGGCGCCCATGCCGCCCATCAGCACCAGTCTCCCCCTCAGCTGCCGCTGTAAGGCGGGGATATCGTTCTCCGGCAGCACGCCCTGCCACACCTGGATGCCGAGCTCCGCCATGTCCTCCACAATAGGCGCCAGATAGGAATCGGCGTGGTGGACGGCGATGCAGCCCCGGGACCGGATGTACCCATAGAACCGGCGGTACGGCTCCTTGAAAAACTCCCGCCACATCTCCGGCTGCATGAACAGGGCGTTCTTGGTGCCCCAGTCGTCGTGGGAGAAGATGACGTCCGGCTGCAGGTTGTTGATGAGCAGCTTCACATATCCCAGCCGGTACTCCGTGATGTACTCAATGAGCTCGTGCATCTCCTGCGGGTGCTCGTACAGCGCCGTCAGCGTGTCCTCAAAGCCCATCAGGAAATGGCACTGTTCAAAAATACCGGTGCCCATGAACCCTGCCAGCAGCTTCTCCTGCCCGCATGCCTCCCGCGCCTGCTGCCGGACGGCCTCCCAGCCCTCCGTGCAGTTGGCCGCCAGATCCGGCGCATGCACCGTCTCCCGCCACCGCGTTACGTCGGGACACACCGCAAGGCCATCGTGGGTGACGGGCATGGGCCCCGGCGCGTCCTCCGGAAAGCTGATGGTGGTGCCCCACCGGTCCACGCTGACGGTGCCCCGCTTCCGGTTGCCCCGCAGGTAGGTGTTGATGGGATCGCCCAGGCACATGTGCAGCGCCTCGTACTGCCGCAGCAGCCGGTCCGGCTGTCCGTCCGGCTTCAGAAGCTCCAGAAAGATCTCTTTCGCTGTCATCATCGCGCTCACCTCACAAAGACTCTTGACAAAGCAGCCCCGCACTGCTTAAAGTAGTGGTATCATTATAGAAATCTGGTTCCCCCCTGTCAAGTACGGCGCGGCCCTTTCATCCCATCACGGAGGTATTCACATATGGAACTGCATTTTCCCCTTATTCTGGACGGTGCCACCGGTACGGAGCTGCAAAAGCGCGGCTACACCGGCGACGTCAGCGCGGAGCAGTGGGTGCTGGCCCATCCGGACAGCATCCTGTCCATCCAGCGCGATTACGTGGCCGCCGGCAGCCAGGTGCTCTACACCCCCACCTTCGGCGGCAATGCCGTGAAGCTGGCGGAGCACGGCGTAACGGAGAACACCGCCGCCTATAACCGCCGTCTGGCGGACCTGTCCCGTCAGGCCGCGGACGGCAAGGCCCTGCTGGCCGGCGACCTGTCTCCCACCGGCCTGTTTCTGGCCCCTCTGGGCAGCGCCTCCTTCGACCAGCTGGTGGACGCCTACGCCCAACAGGCAGCCGGACTGGAAGCCGCCGGTGTGGACCTGTACGTCATTGAGACCATGATGACCCTGTCCGACGCCCGTGCCGCCGTGCTGGCCGTGCGCAGCGTCTCCGCCAAGCCCATCTTCGTCACCTTTACCTGCGACCAGAATGGCCGCAGCATCTCCGGCACCGACATCACCGCCGCCCTGCTGGTATTGCAGGGCATGGGCATCGATGCCTTCGGTCTCAACTGCTCGGCGGGACCGGACCAGATGCTGCCCCAGCTCCGCCGCCTGCGGGAGTACGCCCGCATCCCCCTGATCGCCAAGCCCAACGCCGGCATGCCCACCATCGTGAACGGCAAGGCGGTGTACGACTGCACGCCGGAGCAGTTCACCGCGCTGGTGCCGGACATGCTGGCCTCCGGCGTCATGATCTTCGGCGGCTGCTGCGGCACCACGCCGGAGCATATCGCAGCCCTGCGCGGTGCGCTGGACGGCGCGGCCATCACGCCTCCCGCCCCGCTGCACACAGATCTGCTGCCCGCCGCCACGGAGAAGCTCCCCGCCCTGCTGCCCGCCGACGCTGCCCACGGGCCAGTACTGGACGTGACCCCCGGTCTGGAGGATGCCCTGTCCGACGCGCTGGAGCGGGACGACCCCATGGTGGCCCTCCGCGTTGCCTCCATGGCGGACGTAAACGCGCTGGCGGCCTGCCAGTACCTGCTGACAAAGCCCCTGTGCCTGGTCTGCGGCGATGCCGCCGTGCTGGAGCAGGCCCTGCGAGTCTATCAGGGCCGCGCCCTGTACGAGGGCAGCCTGCCGGAGTCCGTTCTCCGTCCCCTGTCCGACAAATACGGCCTGCTGTTCTGAACCGCATAAAAAGAGGGGCGCTTCCCCAAGGGAAGCGCCCCTCTTTTTCTCATTTTTCGGCCTTCATGCGGAAGGTGTAGATGCCATCGGCGCACACGGTGCCGCCGTCGTCCTCCACCCACGCCCGCATCACCACGATGCTGTGACCCATCCGCACCGCCTCCGCGTGGGAGGTCAGCGTACCGCCTACCGCGCCCGCCGCCAGAAACCGCACGTCGCAGGTGACGGTGCGGCACAGCGCGCCGCGGCTGCACGCCGCCGTCCCCGCCACCTGATCCATCATGGTGCAGTACACGCCGCCGTGTACGATGCCCATGGGGTTGCCGTGCCGCACCTCGGTGTGCAGCTCCCCGCGGGCCCAGCCCTCGCCCATGGCCACGATGCGCATGCCGTTCTCCACGCCGAAGGTGTCCTTCTGGTTGGCCCGCTCCATCACGGCCGCATACAAGCTCTCCTTTTCCTGCTCTGTCATTTGCTCCTTATCCTTCCGCTATCAGCGTCATCTCGCCCAGCACCACATACCGGTAGTTGTCCGCCTCGTAGGAGCAGGTGCACAGCCCCACGATGCGTCCCGTGGGGATGCCCCGTCCCGCGTAGAACGTGGACTGGCTGATAAACCGCTCCAGATCCACAGTCTGGAACGATGTGTTGAATACCTCGTGCTCTCCGGGCACGATGAGGCCCGCGAACAGATCCACCCGATACGTCCCCGCGTTGGTGTAGACGTAGAGACACGGGTGCGCGTCGTAATACCACTGCTCCTTGTAGCCGTCGATGGACGCGAACATGGTGCGGTCCTTCATGTGGTGGCCGTACAGCATATTGCACTGTGCGCTGAAATCCCGCGGCGCCCGGGCATCCAGAAAGATGGTGCCGTACTCGCTGTAATTGCCGTCCAGATCGTGATGCAGGTAGTATTCGTTGTTGCCATCGTAGGCGATCGGATAGCTGATGGGCGTTCCCGGACAGTACACGTAGCCGATGATGTCGGGATAGCGGGCCTGCCACCAGCTCAGGTCGATGTCCGCCGGCGGGCCGCTGTGCAGCGCCTTTTCCACCGTCTCGTCCACACTGTCCCGCAGCTGCTGCACCGCCGCATCCAGCGGCTCTGCGGCGGACAGCGCCGCCTCCATCGCCGTACCGGCCCGCACCGCGGCTGACGCCAGCACCGGTACGGCATCCTCCCCGGCCGCGGGCGCCGCCGCCCCCGCCAACTGCACCGCCAGCCATGACGGCACGCCTACCACGGCCAGCGCCAGCAAAAATGCCGCCCAACGTCTCCTCATACTCCACGCGCCCCCACACAAAATATGCTCCATTATACGCGGCACGGCGGCGCACCGTCAAGCACCGCACGGAAAAATCTCCATTTTCCCGCCCTATGCCGCCGCGTCCTCGCCGCAGAAAGCCGCCGCATCCCCGCACGGCCACCGCCGCCCGCCCTCAACAGCCGCTCGCTGCGCTCCCAACACAAACGCTCCCGTTTCCCCTAAAAGCTCCCCTCGTCTCCGCAGCAAAAAAGGACCGCCGCGCTTACGCGCGGCGGTCCTTGGCGGTCCTTTTTTATCGCATGTCCGTGAAGGGGTACGGCTTATTTGTCGTACATCTCCACCAGCTTCTGCAGGTGCTCGAAGCGGGCCTTTGCCTCGTCCTCGTTGCGCTGGAACAGCACGTCCGCGCGCTCGGGGAACTCGCGGGTCAGACGGGAGTAGCGGGCCTCGTTCATCAGGAACTCCTGATAGCCGCCGGCGGGAGCCTTGGAATCCAGCGTGAACTTCTTCTCGCCCTCGGGGTTGTAGCGGAACAGGTTCCAATAGCCGCACTCCACAGCCTTCTTCATTTCCTTCTGGCAGTTCATCATGCCGCCCTTGATGCTGTGCATCTCGCAGGGGCTGTAGCCGATGATCAGGGACGGGCCGTGATAGGCCTCGGCCTCGGTAATGGCCTTGATGGTCTGCGCGGGGTTGGCGCCCATGGCCACCTGTGCCACGTACACATAGCCGTACTGCATGGCGATCTCAGACAGGCTCTTCTTCTTGATCTCCTTACCGGCTGCGGCGAACTGCGCCACCTGACCGATGTTGGAGGCCTTGGACGCCTGTCCGCCGGTGTTGGAGTACACCTCGGTGTCGAACACGAAGATGTTCACGTCCTGCTTGGAGGCGATGACGTGGTCCAGACCGCCGTAGCCGATGTCGTAGGCCCAGCCGTCGCCGCCGAAGATCCACATGGACTTCTTGGCCAGATATTCCTTCTTGCTGAGGATGTCAGCCGCCAGCGTGCAGGCAGCGCAGTCGCACAGCAGAGCGCCCTTGTCCTTCAGCTCAGCGGCGTGCGCAGCGAACTGAGGCACGGCAGCCAGCTCCTCCACGGTGCAGATGCTCTCCTCCAGGGCCTTGACATAGGCCTTGGCGGGCTCAGCGTTGGCGGTACCGTCATCCATGGTGTCCAGCCACGCCTGAGCGGCGGCCTTCAGCTCCGGACGGGCCCACTCCACAGCGATGAGCTCGCGGGTCTTGTCGGCCAGATCCTGACGGATCTTGTTCTGGCCCACGAACATACCCAGACCGTGCTCCGCGTTATCCTCGAACAGGGAGTTGCACCATGCGGGGCCATGGCCCTCCTTGTTGGTGCAGTAGGGGGAGGTAGCCGCGGGACCGCCCCAGATGGAGGAGCAGCCGGTGGCGTTGGAAACGTACATATGGTCGCCGAACAGCTGGGTGACGAGACGGGCATAGCTGGTCTCGGCGCAGCCGGCGCAGGAGCCGGAGAACTCCAGCATGGGCTGCTTGAACTGGCTGCCCTTGACGGTGTTGTCCTGCATATCCTTCTTCTCGGACACCTCGGCCACGCAGTAGTCGAACACATCCTGCTGCGCAAGCTCGCCCTCCTGAGCCACCATGGTCAGCGCGTTGACGGGGCATGCGCCCACGCAGACGCCGCAGCCCATGCAGTCCAGCGGGCTGATGGCCATGGTGAACTGATAGGTTCCCTTGCCCTTGCCGGCCTTCACGTCCACGATCTTGGCGGCCCCGGGAGCCTTGGCGGCCTCATCGGCGGTCAGCGCGAAGGGACGGATGGTGGCGTGGGGGCAGACATAGGCGCACTGGTTGCACTGGATGCACTTGGTGCTGTCCCAGGCGGGGACGGACACGGCCACGCCGCGCTTCTCATAGGCGGCAGCGCCCAGCTCGAACTGGCCGTCCACGTGATCGACGAAGGCGGAAACAGGCAGGCTGTCGCCGTCCATCTTGCCCACGGGGTTCAGGATGTCCTTGACCATCTTCACCAGCTCGGGCTTGCCCTTGAGCTGCTTGGGCTCCTTGGTATCCACGGCGTTGGCCCAGTCGGCGGGCACATCGATCTTCTTGTAGGCGGTGGCGCCCAGGTCGATGGCCTTGTAGTTCATATCCACCACGTCCTGGCCCTTCTTCAGGTAGGATGCCTTGGCCTTCTCCTTCATGTAGGTGATGGCCTCCTCCTCGGGCATGACCTTGGCCAGGGAGAAGAACGCGGACTGGAGGATGGTGTTGTTGCGCTTGCCCATACCGATCTCGATGGCCAGATCGATGGCGTTGATGGTATAGAGCTGGATGTTGTTCTGCGCGATATAGCGCTTGGAAGCGGCGTCCATGTGGTGGTTCAGCTCATCGAAGTCCCACTGGCAGTTGATCATATACACGCCGCCGGGCTTGACATCCTGCACCATCTTGAAGCCCTTGGTCACATAGCTGGGGTTGTGGCAGGCCACGAAGTCGGCCTTGTTGATATAGTACGGAGAACGGATGGGCTTGTCGCCAAAGCGCAGATGGCTGATGGTGACGCCGCCGGTCTTCTTGGAGTCGTACTGGAAGTAGGCCTGCACGTACTTGTCGGTATGGTCGCCGATGATCTTGATGGAGTTCTTGTTGGCGCCCACGGTACCGTCGCCGCCCAGGCCCCAGAACTTGCACTCGATGGTGCCGGCCGCAGCGGTATTGGGACAGTTCTCATCCTCGGGCAGGGACATGTTGGTCACATCGTCCACGATGCCGATGGTGAACTGGCGCTTCATCTCGTCCTTCTTCAGCTCGCTGTAAACAGCAAACACGGAGGCGGGAGGCGTATCCTTGCTGCCCAGACCGTAACGGCCGCCGATGACCTTCACATCGTTCATGCCGGCGTTGGCCAGTGCGGTGACAACATCCTGATACAGAGGCTCGCCCTGGGAGCCGGGCTCCTTGGTGCGGTCCAGAACGGCGATCTTCTTGGCGGTGGCGGGAATGGCCTCGATCAGCTTCTCGGGTGCGAAGGGGCGGAACAGACGGACCTTCACCAGACCGACCTTCTCGCCGTGGGCGTTCAGATAGTCGATGACCTCCTCGGCCACATCGCAGATGGAGCCCATGGCCACGATGACGCGGTCAGCATCGGCAGCGCCGTAGTAGTTGAACAGCTTATAGTCGGTGCCCAGCTTGGCGTTGATCTTGTCCATGTACTTTTCCACCACGGCGGGCAGGGCCTCGTAGTACTTGTTGCAGGCCTCGCGGTGCTGGAAGAAGATGTCGCCGTTCTCGTGGGAGCCGCGCATATGGGGATGCTCGGGGTTCAGGGCGTGGCGGCGGAACTCGGCCACGGCGTCCATGTCGCACATGTCCTTCAGATCCTCGTAGTCCCACACGGCGATCTTCTGGATCTCATGGCTGGTACGGAAGCCGTCGAAGAAGTTGATGAAGGGCACCTTGCCGGTCAGGGCGGCCAGATGTGCCACGGGGCTCAGGTCCATGACCTCCTGCACGTTGCCCTCGCACAGCATGGCAAAGCCGGTCTGGCGGCAGGCCATAACATCGGAGTGATCGCCGAAGATGTTCAGGGCGTGGGTGGACACGGTACGGGCGGAAACGTGGAACACGCAGGGCAGCTGCTCCGCCGCGATCTTGTACATGTTGGGGATCATCAGCAGCAGGCCCTGGGACGCGGTGTAGGTGGTGGTCAGCGCACCGGCGCCCAGAGAGCCGTGAACGGCGCCGGCAGCGCCGGCCTCAGACTGCATCTCCACCACCTTGACCTTGGTGCCGAAGATGTTCTTCAGGCCGTTTGCGCTCCACTGGTCGACAAAGTCGGCCATGGGGCTGGACGGCGTGATGGGGTAGATGGCAGCAACCTCAGAAAACGCATAGGAAACATGCGCTGCGGCGTTATTGCCATCCATGGATTTCATTTTTCTTACCATAACGTGCCTCCTTAAATAAATGTCGGTGTGACCGCTCCCGCCTGCGCTGCATGCAGGCAAAAGCGCTCCCTCCCCGTCCTCCTCATCTGTCCGGAGAGAAAGCTGATCCGATCGAGGCCCCCTAAAAGGCCCCTATCCGTTGGTATTGTTGATAGTATCACAAACTTTTCACCATGTAAACCTGCTTTTTGTTATTTTTACTATTTTGAAACTTTTTTAGCACCATGCACAAAATTTCTCACTCTCACCCCGCCGGAAAGCGTCGTTCCGCGCAAAAGCCGGAAGGCTTTTTTGAAAAAACCGCTGTTCACCGTCCCGATTTTATGATAAGATACATGCTGAACGACCATTTGGAAGGGGGAAACGACCCATGGTGGTCACTGTGCGTTCTCTGGGTCTCACCGGCATCCGCGGCTACGAGGTGACGGTGGAGTGCTTTCTCTCCGGCGGTCTGCCCGCCTTTGACATGGTGGGTCTGCCGGACGCGGCGGTCAAGGAGTCCCGCGAACGGGTGCGGGCCGCCGTGAAAAACTGCGGGGCAAAATTCCCCGTCAGCCGCATCACCGTGAATCTGGCCCCTGCCCGGGTCCGGAAGGAGGGCACGCTGTACGATCTGCCCATCCTGCTGGGTATTCTGGCCGCAGCGGAGGAGCTGAAGCCCCTGCCGGAGGACGCCGCCTTTCTGGGCGAGCTGAGCCTTACCGGCGCGCTGCGCCCCGTCACCGGCGTGCTGCCCATGGCGCTGTGCGCCGCCCGTATGGGCGTCAGGACTCTGTATGTCCCCGCCCAGAACGCCGCTGAAGCCACGCTGGCCGACGGCCTGACGGTCTACGGGGTAGAGAGCGTCTCCCAGCTCATCGCCCACCTCAACGGCGACGCGCCTATGACCCCCGCGCCGCGCTGGCAGCCGAAGCCGTCTGATCGCCCCCTGCCGGACTTTGCCGATGTCATGGGGCAGGAGAATGTGAAGCGTGCGCTGGAGATCGCCGCCGCAGGCGGCCACAACATTCTGCTCATCGGCTCTCCCGGCGCGGGCAAGTCCATGCTGGCCCGCCGCCTGCCCTCTATTCTGCCGGATATGACCCGCGCCGAGTCCCTCCAGACCACGGAGATCTACTCCGTGGCGGGCATGACGGATCCCGCCCACCCGCTGGTGGATGTGCGTCCCTTCCGCAGTCCCCACCACACGGCGTCCACCGTGTCTCTGGCCGGCGGCGGCGGCACGCCCCGCCCGGGTGAAATATCTCTGGCCCACAACGGCGTCCTGTTTCTGGACGAGCTGCCGGAGTTCGACAAGTCGGCGCTGGAGACGCTGCGCCAGCCGCTGGAGGACGGCTTCGTCACCATCACCCGCGCCGCGGGGACGCTGACGCTGCCCAGCCGCTTCATGCTGGTGTGCGCCATGAACCCCTGCAAGTGCGGCTGGTACGGCCACCCCTCCGGCCGCTGCACCTGCTCGGAAAATCAGGTGGACCAGTACATGCGCCGCATCTCCGGTCCCCTGCTGGACCGCATCGACATGTATATCGAGGTCCCCTCCGTGGAGTACGAGGCCATGCGCCGCAAGGAGAAGCCGGAGTCCTCCGCCGTCATCCGCCGGCGTGTCAACGCCGCCCGGGAGGTGCAGAAGCAGCGCTTTTCCGGCACGGAGGTATCCTGCAATGCCTATATGCCCCCTGCCATGATCGGGCAGTTCTGCGCGCTGGACGCTGCCGGCGAAAGGCTGATGCAAAGCGCCTTTGACCGCTTAGGCCTCACCGGCCGCAGCCATGACCGCATCCTGCGCATGGCCCGCACCATTGCCGATCTGGAGGGAGCCGCCCGCATCGAAGCACCGCACCTGGCCGAAGCCATCCAATACCGCAGCAGTATACTAAAATAAGGAGAAACCGCACCATGCACGAGATCATCCTCTGCAAGCTGGGCGAGGTGGTCCTGAAGGGCCTGAACCGCCGCAGCTTTGAAATGAAGCTCATGAGCAACATCCGCCGCCGCACCCAGCGGTTCGGCAAGTTCAGAATTTACTCCCGCCAGTCCACCATCTACGTGGAGCCGGCGGAGGATACCTGCGACATCGCCGGGGCCTACACCGCCTGCAAGCAGGTGTTCGGCATCATCGCCATCACCCGCGCTCTGCCCTGCGAGAAGTCCAAGGAGGCCATTTTCGACACCGCCAAGACGTACCTCGCCGACGCCCTCACCGCCGCCGGGAGCTTCAAGGTGGAGAGCAAGCGGGCCGACAAGACCTTCCCCATGGGCAGCATCCAGCTGAGCCAGTGGGTGGGCGGCGCGCTGCACGACGCTTTTCCCCACCTGACGGTGGATGTCCACCATCCGGAGCTGACGGTGTACGTGGAGGTCCGCGAGGACGCGGCCTATGTCCACGGTCCGGCGGAAGCCGCCGCCGGCGGCCTGCCTCTGGGCATGGGCGGCCACGCGGTGAGCCTGCTGTCCGGCGGCATCGACAGCCCCGTGTCCAGCTACATGATCGCCAAGCGCGGTGTCCAGCTGGAGATGATCCACTTTGCCTCCCCTCCCTACACCAGCGAGCTGGCCCGGGAAAAGGTGCTGAAGCTGGCCCAGGAGCTGACGCCCTGGTGCGGCCGTCTGGCGGTGTTCATCATCCCCTTTACCGAGATTCAGGAGGAGATCCGCCGCAAGTGCCCCGAGGATCACTTCACCCTCATCATGCGCCGGTTCATGATGCGCCTTGCCGATATGCTGGCCCGCGAGCTGCGCTGCCGCGCCCTCGTCACCGGTGAGAATCTGGGTCAGGTGGCCAGCCAGACCATGCAGGCGCTGGCCGTCAGCGAGGACGTCGCCACCATGCCGGTGCTGCGCCCCCTCATCGGCCTTGACAAGGAGGAGATCGTGAAGATCGCCCGTAAGATCGGCACCTTCGACACCTCCATCCTGCCCTATGAGGACTGCTGCACCGTGTTCACCCCCCGCCACCCCAAGACAAAGCCCAGCGTGGAGGAGACGCGGGAGTACGAGGCCGCGCTGGACGTGGAGGGCCTGTGCCAGCGTGCCATGGCCAACCGCGAGATGATCCGCGTCAAGCCCCAGTATTAAGGAGGCGCATCCCATGCCCCGTACCGCGGAGATCATCGCTGTCGGCAGCGAGCTGCTGACCGGCGGCGTCACCAATACCAACGCCCGGTTCCTGTCGGAGCTGCTGACCGCCGCCGGTGTGGACGTGCTGTACCACACCGCCGTGGGCGACGACGAGGGCCGTCTGGAGGCCGCCGTCACCGCCGCGCGGCAGCGGGCAGAGCTGCTGGTATGCACCGGCGGCCTGGGCCCCACCTACGACGATATGACGAAAACGGCGGTGTGCGCCGCGCTGGACACGCCGCTGGTGTTCCATCCGGACATCGTACCGGACATCCGCCGCTATTTCGACACCGTGTTCCACCGGGAGATGCCCTCCTGCAATTTGCAGCAGGCCTATCTGCCCCAGGGCTGCACCGTGTTCCGCAACCCCGTGGGTACCGCCCCCGGCTGCGCCTTTACCGCCGGCGGCGTCACCGCCGTGCTGCTGCCCGGCGTTCCCGCGGAATGCCGCTATCTGGCGGAGCACTGCCTGCTGCCCTATCTGGAGCGGCTCCACGGCCAGGTGATCCGCTCCCACGACCTGCGCATCTTCGGCCTGACGGAGCCGCAGGTGCAGGAGCTTCTGAACGACCTGCTCCATCAGGAGAAGGATCTGACGCTGGCCCCCTACGCCGGTACCGGCGAGGTGTCGCTGCACCTGTCCGCCCGCGCCGCCGATGATGCCGCCTGCGAAGCCCGCATGGCCCCGCTGCTGGCGGAGGTCCGCCGCCGTCTTGGCAGCTATCTCTACGGCACGGACGTGTCGGGGCTGGAGGAAATGGCGCTGCGCCTCTGTCAGGCCCGGGGCCTGACCCTCTCCGCCGCCGAGAGCTGCACCGGCGGCCTCATCGCCAAGCGCCTGACGGACATCCCCGGCGCGTCCCAGACGTTTCTGGGCGGCGTGGTCAGCTACACCAACGCCGTGAAGCAGCACGTGCTGGGCGTCCCCGCCTCCCTGCTGGAGACGTATGGCGCCGTGTCCGCCCCCGTGGCCCGCGCCATGGCCATGGGTGTCCGCGTCCTTACCGGCTCGGATCTGGCCCTGTCCGTCACCGGACTGGCCGGCCCCGCAGGCGACGACCGCGGCAGCCCCGTGGGCACCGTGTTCACAGCCCTTTCCACGCCTCAGGGCGTTTTCGTGCGGCAGCTGGCGCTGGGCGGCGATCGGGAGCGCATCCGCACCCTCTCCGCCCACCACGCGCTGGACCTGCTGCGCCGCTATCTCACGGATCAAATGACAGGAGGAGAATGACCCATGTCCAAAAACAGTTACCGGCCCGGCGTCAACCAGTACGCCAATCAGGAGGAAGCCCGCCGCAAGGCCCGGGGCAACCCCAACAAAAACGTACACCAGAAGAAGAAAAACAGCAATTACGCCGGCTACGCCGGCAATCCCGTGACCCAGAAGATCATCGAAAAGGCCAACCAGCAGGAGCGGGTGAAGCTCCCTACCTGGCTGAACATCTGGCTGGCGGTACTGTTCGCCGCCATTATCGTGGTGCTGATCCTGCGTCTGGCGGTGTATAAGGACAGCATCCTGCTGAGCTCCCTGTCCTCCCTGCTGCTGGGCATCGCCTGCCTGTCCCTGTTCTATATCCGCCGCTTCAAGCACACGAAAAAGGAGAGCCCCGTCTACAAGATCGTCACCGTGGTGCTCACCGTCTGCGGCGTCATCTACACGTTTATGGGCGCGGTGGGCCTGCTTTCGCTGGCCGGTATCCTGTAAAAAATCGGTTTTTTCGGCAAAATAGCCATTGACAAGGGCTAATTTTGTGAGTATAGTAGCGTTATCTCAAGGAAACACCGTACAACTGCGATGAAGGAGACGCGCCCCGCCTCCCTGCCGCGCGAAGAGAGCCGCCGTTTGGTGCAAGGCGGACGGGCAGCCGGTCTGGGGTATCACTCCCGAGCATCCGCCTGATGGCCTCTGGCCGGTAAGCGCGGACGGAAGCGGGCCGTTATCACCCCGTACCCACGGCTGGTGGGGCTGAGTGGCCGCTTTCCGCGGCAGCAAGAGTGGTACCGCAGAGGATGCTTTCACGCGCCTTTGTCTCTTAACGAGACAAAGGCGCTTTTTATTTTGTTTCAACAAAAAATTTCGGATAAAAAGGAGACACAACATGGAATACAAAAAGACACTGAACATGCCCAAGAGCGGCTTTCCCATGCGTGCCGGCCTGCCCAAGCGCGAGCCGGACATGCTGAAGCACTGGGAGGAGATCGACCTCTACAACGAGCTGCTGAAGAAGAACGAGGGCAAGCCCCTGTTCTCCCTGCACGACGGCCCTCCCTTCTCCAACGGCGCGCTGCATATGGGCCACGCCCTGAACAAGTCCCTGAAGGACTTCATCACCCGTATGTACGCCATGCGCGGCTACTACACCCCCTATATTCCCGGCTGGGATAACCATGGCATGCCCATCGAGTCCGCCATCATCAAGCAGAACAAGCTGAACCACAAGGCCATGAGCGTGGCGGACTTCCGCACCGCCTGCCATGAGTTTGCCGACCATTATATCGACATCCAGCGCGACGGCTTCAAGCGCATGGGCGTGGTGGGCGACTGGGAGCATCCCTACAAGACCATGGACCCCGGCTTTGAGGCGCAGGAGGTCCGGGTGTTCGGCAAAATGTACCGGAACGGCCACATCTACAAGGGCCTCAAGCCCGTGTACTGGTGCCCTCACGACGAGACGGCGCTGGCCGAGGCGGAGATCGAGTATAAGGACGATCCCTGCACCACTGTCTACGTCAAGTTCCCCATGCACGATGATCTGGGCAGGCTGCCCCATCTGGACCACAGCAAGCTGTACTTCGTGATCTGGACCACCACCGTCTGGACCCTGCCCGGCAACCTGGCCATCGCTCTGCACCCTGACGAGAGCTACGCGGTGGTGAAGGCCCCCAACGGCGAGCTGTACATCATGGCCGAGGCCCTGACCGACAAGGTCATGAAGATCGGCGGCTTCGACAGCTATGAGATCGTGGAGACCCACCCCGGCTCCTTCTTCGAGAACATGCTGGCCTTCCACCCCTTCCTGCCCAAGACCTCCCGTCTGGTGCTGGCGGACTACGTCACCATGGATTCCGGTACCGGCTGCGTCCACACGGCGCCCGGCTTCGGCGCCGACGACTATGTGACCTGCAAGCGCTACGGTATGGACATGGTGGTGCCTGTGGACGATCAGGGCAAGCACACCGCCTACGCCGGCAAGTACGAGGGCATGACCACCGACGAGTCCAACCCCGTGATCCTTCAGGATATGAAGGACAACGGCTCCCTGTTCGCCAGTGAGAACATCGTCCACAGCTATCCCCACTGCTGGCGCTGCAAGCAGCCCATCATCTTCCGCGCCACCCCCCAGTGGTTCTGCTCCGTGGACTCCTTCAAGGATGAGGCCATCGCCGCCTGTGAGGACGTGCGCTGGGTGCCCTCCTGGGGCAGAGACCGCATGCACTCCATGATCCTGGAGCGCACCGACTGGTGCATCAGCCGCCAGCGCCGCTGGGGCCTGCCCATCCCCGTGTTCTACTGCAAGGACTGCGGCAAGCCCGTCTGCACCGAGGAGAGCATCGAGGCCGTGGCCAGCCTGTTTGAGGAGAAGGGCTCCAATGCCTGGTTCGATATGGACGCCGCCGACATCCTGCCCAAGGGCTTCACCTGCCCCCACTGCGGCAAGTCCGCCGGCTTTGAGAAGGAGACCGATACCCTGGACGGCTGGTTCGACTCCGGCTCCACCCACTTCGCCGCCATGGAGCGCGATCAGGGCTTCTGGCCCGCCACCATGTATATTGAGGGCCTTGACCAGTATCGCGGCTGGTTCCAGTCCTCCCTGCTGGTGGCCGTGGGCGCGTTGGGCCGCGGCGCTCCGTTCAAGGAGTGCGTCACCCACGGCTGGACCGTGGACGGCGAGGGCAAGGCCATGCACAAGTCTCTGGGCAACGGCATGGACCCCGCCGAGATCTTCGACAAGTACGGCGCGGATCTGCTGCGTCTGTGGGCCGGCTCCGCCGACTACCACGTGGATGTCCGCTGCTCCGACGAGATCTTCAAGCAGCTGAGCCAGAACTATCTGAAGTTCCGCAACACCTGCAAGTTCTGCCTGGATAACCTGGTGAGCTTCGATCCCGACCATCTGGTGCAGCCCGATGAGATGCTGCCTCTGGACAAGTGGGCCGTCACCCGCCTGAACGCCCTGATCGAGAAGGTGTTCGCCGCCTACGACAACTACGAGTTCCATGTGGTGTCCCACATGATCAACGACTTCTGCGTGGTGGATCTCAGCTCCTTCTACTTCGATATCATCAAGGATCGCCTGTACTGCGGCGAGGCCAGCGGGCTGGAGCGCCGCAGCGCCCAGACGGCTGTCTGGCTGATCCTGGACGCCATGACCCGCATGTTCGCTCCCATTCTGGCCTTCACCTGCGATGAGGTCTGGCTGGCCATGCCTCACCGCTCCGCCGACGATGCCCGCAACGTCCTGTTCAACGAGATGGTGCAGCCCTACCGCGGCTACGCCCTGACCGAGGAGGAAATGGGCAAGTGGGCGCGCATCGCCGCCCTCCGTACCGCCGTTAACGGCGCGCTGGAGCAGGCCCGTGCCGACAAGACCATCGGCAAGAGTCTGGAGGCCGAGGTGGACCTGACCGTTACCGCCGAGGACGCCTTCCTGGCCGATATGGACGCCGCCGACCTGGCCGATACCCTCATCGTCTCTCAGGTCCGCGTGGACGTGGGCGCGGAGCAGGCCGTGGCCGTTCGCCCTGCCGCCGGCGCCAAGTGCCTGCGCTGCTGGAAGGTCCTGCCCACCGTGGGCAGCGATGCGGAGCACCCCGAGCTGTGCCCCCGCTGCGCCGCCGTGGTCAAGGATCTCCCCGTCATCGAGTGATTTCCCTGCATGCAAAAAGGGAGGACACGCTTTGCGTGTCCTCCCTTTTTTGTTTACACTCTTTTTTCCAGCTTCCGCAGCTGCTCCTGAAACTCCTGCGGCAGCGGGCAGTGCAGCTCCACCGCCTGGCCGGTTCGCGGGTGGATAAATCGCAGCCCCACCGCGTGGAGACACTGCCCCGTCAGACCCGCCACCGGCTTTTTCGCGCCATACACCGTGTCCCCCAGGATGGGATGCCCGATGTAGGCCATGTGTACGCGGATCTGGTGTGTCCGCCCCGTCTCCAGACGGCAGCGCACATGGGTCACGCCCGCATACCGCGCGATGACCTCCCAGTGGGTCACGGCGGGCCGCCCGCCGGCTACCACCGCCATCTTCTTCCGATCCGACGGATGCCGTCCGATAGGCGCATCCACGGTGCCGCTGTCCTCCTTCAGGTTGCCCACCACCAGACACTCGTACGTCCGCGCCAGCGTGTGGTCGCTGAGCTGGGCGCTCAGCCCCAGATGGGCCGCATCGTTCTTGGCGGCAATGATGAGCCCACTGGTGTCCCGGTCGATGCGATGGACGATGCCGGGCCGCTTCTCCCCGCCGATACCGGACAGCGACGACCCACAGTGGTGCAGCAGGGCGTTGACCAGCGTCCCGTCGGGATGCCCCGGCGCCGGATGCACCACCAGCCCCGACGGCTTGTTCACCACGATAACGTCCTCGTCCTCGTACACCACGTCCAGCGGGATGTCCTGCGGCTCCAGCGCCGTCTCCCGCACCTCCGGCACGTCCACCGTCACCGTCTCGCCGCCGCCGATGCGGCAGCTCTTGGACGCAGGCTTCCCTTCCACGGATACCCGCCCCTCTTCGATGTACCGCGCCGCCTGCGAGCGCGTCAGTCCGTTGGCGCGGGAGGCCACAAAGGCGTCCAGCCGCGTCCCGGCGTCCTCCGTCTCAGCTTTCAGATGCAGCGTCATCCTTCGGCTCCTTCTTGTCGTACTTGTCGTAGAACCACAGGTAGTACACAGCGCCCAAAATGACGCCCACCACCACAAAGCAGTCCGCCAGATTGAAAATGGGATAGCTGATGAACTGCAGGTCGAACATATCCACCACATAGCCGCGGCACACCCGGTCGATGACGTTGCCGATACCGCCCCCCAGGATCAGCACCCCCGCCGTCACGCCCAGCGGATGGCGCACGATCTTCTTCACCAGCAGCCACGCCACCGCCAGCATCAGCACGATGGTGACGATGGCCAGCAGCCCGGTCTTGCCGGAAAAGCTGCTCCACGCCGCGCCGGTATTGTGCAGCCGCGTCAGCTGCACCACGCCCGGCAGCAGCGGCGCGGACTGCCCCATCTCCAGATGGGCCGTCACCCACCACTTCAACAGCTGGTCGCCTGCCACGCAGGCCGCCAGCAGCAATACATACCACATAGGGCATCCTCCCTGCCTGTTTGAGATTCCTCCCCATCATATCCCATTTGCCCGCGGTTTGCAACTTTTATTCCGCGGCTTTCTTGTATTGCGCATCGCCGCGTGGTATAATATCGTATTCAAATATCGCCCCGTATCCACATTGGGGCAGGGAGGCCCGACTTGGACAGAAAACAGGTATTGATCCCGGAGGAGCAGACGCTCCGTCAGCGGGATTTCGAACGGAAAATAAGAGAGCTGCACACCCAGCGGGGCAGGAGCGTCCGCGCACTGGTGGATACCTTCGGCTGCCAGCAGAATGTGGCGGACAGCCAGCATATCATGGGCATGCTGGAAGCCATGGGCTGCACCTTCGTCGCCGCGCCGGAGGAGGCGGACATCGTGGTGCTGAACACCTGCGCCATCCGCGACCACGCGGAAAAGCGGGTCTACGGCACGCTGGGCGCCCTGACCCACACGAAAAAGGCCAACCCGGAGCAGATCATCTGCCTGTGCGGCTGCATGGCACAGCGCCCCGAGGTGGCGGAGAAGGTACGCCAGTCCTATCGCCATGTGGATCTGGTATTCGGCCCCCAGGCGCTGTGGAAATTCCCCGAGCTTCTGTATCAGGTCTATACCCGCCGGGGCCGCGTGTTCTCCGTGGAGGACGAGCACGGCTCCATTGCCGAGGATATGCCGGTGGTGCGGGAGGGCCGCACCCGTGCGTGGGTGTCCATCATGTACGGCTGCAACAACTTCTGCTCCTACTGCATCGTCCCCTACGTCCGCGGCCGGGAGCGCAGCCGCGAGCCGGACCGCATCCTCGCCGAGGTCCGCCAGCTGGCCGCTGAGGGCTACAAGGAGATCACCCTGCTGGGGCAGAACGTCAACTCCTACGGCAAGGATCTGGATACGCCGTGGGACTTTGCCGACCTTTTGAGCGCACTGGACAAGATCGAGGGGGACTACCTCCTCCGCTTCATGTCCTCCCAGCCCAAGGACGCCAGCTACAAGCTGTTCGACACCATGGCCCGCTGCAAGCACGTGGCCAGGCAGCTGCACCTGCCGGTGCAGTCCGGCTGTGACCGGGTGCTCCGCGCCATGAACCGCCCCTACGACCGGGCCAAATATCTGGATCTCATCACCTACGCCCGGAAGGTCATGCCCGATCTGGTGCTGACCAGCGACGTCATCATCGGCTTCCCCGGTGAGACGGAGGCCGAGGCCATGGAGACGGTGGCGCTGGTGGAGCAGGTGCGCTTCGACGCCCTGTTCACCTTCATCTTCTCCCCCCGTCCCGGTACCCCCGCCGCCAAAATGGACGACCCCGTGCCCCGCAGCGAGAAGCAGAAGTGGTTCGACCGCCTCTGCGACGCCCAGAACAGGATCTCCGAGGAGATCCACGCCGGGTATGTGGGCGACACCCTGCGCTGCCTCATCGACGGTGAGAGCGACGACAGCCGCTGGCCTCTGACGGCCCGCACCGCCGGGGGACGGCTGGTGCATCTGGTGGGCAGTCCCGACGCCGTGGGTACATACCGCGACGTGAAGATCACTGACAGCAATACATGGGCGCTGTTCGGCCAACTGATTTGATTTTTCCCAAGGAGGTATCCCCCATGGCAGAGCTCACCCCCATGATGCGCCAGTATATGGAGATCAAGGAGCAGAATCCCGACTCCATCCTGTTTTTCCGTCTGGGCGACTTCTATGAGATGTTCGGCCCCGACGCCCGCACGGCGTCCCGTGAGCTGGATCTTGCCCTCACCACCCGCGACAAGGACAAGACCAAGTCCTTCGACGACAAGATCCCCATGTGCGGCATCCCCTACCACGCCTCCGACGCCTACATCGCCCGCCTCATTGCCAAGGGCTACAAGGTGGCCATCTGCGAGCAGACGGAGGACCCCGCCGCCGCCAAGGGGCTGGTGAAGCGGGACATCATCCGCGTCGTCACCCCGGGCACCGTCATCGACGAGTCCTGCCTCAGCGCCGAGCGCAGCAACTATCTGTGCGGCGTGTATCTGGACGATACCGGCGCGGGTCTGTGCGCCTGCGACATCTCCACCGGCAAGGCCCAGGCCACGGTGTTCACCGGCCCCGACCGGGTCCGCGCCCTGCTCAACGAGCTGGGGCGGTTCGCCCCTGCCGAGGCGGTGATGAACGAGACGGCCTATTTTGACGAAACGCTGCACCGGACGATGCAGGAGCGCTTTTCCTGCCACATGGAGAAGCTGTCCGACGCCCGGTTCACCCCGGAGGACGCGGAGAAAAAGGTCCGCGCCCAGTTCGGTCAGGACGCGCTGGAGCGCCTGCCCCGGGACAATATGACGCCCCTGCTGGCGCTGGGCGGTCTGCTGGGCTATCTCTACGACACGCAAAAGACCGATCTGGGTCACCTCGACCAGCTGACATGGTACCGCACCGGTCAGTATATGGAGCTGGACCTCACCGCCCGCCGCAATCTGGAGCTGACAGAGACGCTGCGGGGCAAGGAAAAGCGGGGCAGCCTGCTGTGGGTGCTGGACAAGACCAAGACCGCCATGGGCGCCCGCAACCTGCGGGCGTGGCTCCAGCAGCCGCTGGTGGACGTGGCCGCCATCGACCGGCGGCTCAGCGCCGTGGCTGCTCTGGCGGAGCACACCGTGGCCCGGGAGGAGCTGACGCTGGCCCTCAGCGGCATCGCCGATATGGAGCGCCTCATCGGCCGGGTGGTCTACGGCTCTGCCGGCGGACGGGATCTGGTGTCCCTCCGTGCCTCCATGGAACGTATTCCCGCCGTCAAGGCGCAGCTGGCCGCCTTCCCCTCCGGCGCGCTGCACCAGCTGGATCAGCAGCTGGAGGATCTCAACGATCTGGCCGCCCTGATCGGCCAGACGCTGGTGGACGAGCCGCCGTTCTCCGTCCGTGAGGGCGAGATGATCCGGGACGGCTTCGACCCGGAGGTGGACCGCCTGCGGGGCATCCTACACGGCGGCAAGAGCTTCCTGGCCCAGATGGAGGCGGAGGAGAAGGAAAAGACCGGCATCCGCACCCTGAAGATCGGCTATAACAAGGTATTCGGCTATTATATCGAGGTATCCAACTCCTTCCGGGATCAGGTGCCCGACCACTATATCCGCAAGCAGACGCTGGTCAACGGCGAGCGCTATATCACGCAGGAGCTGAAGGATCTGGAGCACGACGTGCTCACCGCCAAGGACCGCGACGCCGCGCTGGAGTACGAGCTGTTCTCCTCCCTGCGCGCCAAGCTGGCGGCGTCCGTCACCCGCGTCCAACTGGCGGCGTCCCTTATCGCCCAGCTGGATACGCTTTGCTCCTTTGCCGCCGTGGCGGTGAAAAACAACTACTGCCGTCCCTCGGTGGACGAGTCCGGCGTTATTGAAATTCAGGGCGGCCGCCATCCGGTGGTGGAGAAAATGCGTTCCGACGCCCTGTTCGTCCCCAACGACACCATCATGGGTGCGAAGGAGGACCGCGTCAGCATCATCACCGGCCCCAACATGGCCGGCAAGTCCACCTACATGCGTCAGGTGGCGCTGATCGTCCTGATGGCGCAGGTGGGCAGCTTCGTCCCCGCCCACGACGCCCACATCGGCGTGGTGGACCGCATCTTCACCCGCATCGGCGCCAGCGACGACCTGTCCGCCGGCCAGTCCACCTTCATGGTGGAGATGACGGAGGTGTCCGACATCCTCCGCACCGCCACGAAAAACAGTCTCCTGATCCTGGACGAGATCGGCCGCGGCACCTCTACCTTTGACGGCATGTCCATCGCCCGGGCAGTGCTGGAATACTGCGCCCAGAAGCTGAAGGCCAAGACCCTGTTCGCCACCCACTACCACGAGCTGACAGCGCTGGACCAGACGCTGCCCAACGTCCGCAACTACAACATCGCCGTCCGCGCCCGGGGCGAGGACATCATCTTCCTGCGCAAGATCGTCCCCGGCGGGGCCGACCGCAGCTACGGCATCGAGGTGGCCAAGCTGGCCGGCCTGCCCGACAGCGTACTCAAGCGGGCCCGCGCCATTTTAGAGGAGCTGGAGAGCCAGTCCGGCCGTCCCGCTCCCGCCGCCCCACCGGAGGATCAGCTGTCGCTGGCCGCCATGGCCGAGAGCGAGGCGGCGGACACCATCCGCCGTACCCAGGTGGATTCTCTCAGCCCGCTGGAGGCTCTGAATCTTTTGTATGAGCTGAAGCGCCGCCTCAGCTGACCCCCCCCGTTTTGCCGCGCTGCGGCCTCAGGATCATAATTTCTTCATCATGAAGTGTAAAACCGGAAAAAACGGGGGTAAACCGGAAATAAAATGCGTCGTTTTTTTGGCCCTTCCGGCCCGCAGGACCCTTGAAAGGAGGCCCCATCCCATGCCCCAGATCCAACAGCTGCCGCCCCATCTGGCGGACCTGATCGCCGCCGGCGAGGTGGTGGAACGCCCCGCCTCCGTGTGCAAGGAGCTTCTGGAAAACGCTCTTGACGCCGGCGCCTCCGCCATTTCCACCGAGCTGGAAAAGGGCGGTCTGACCTACATCCGCATTACGGACAACGGCTGCGGCATCGCGCCGGAGCAGCTGCCCACCGCCTTCCTGCGCCACGCCACCAGCAAGCTCCGCCGCCCCGAGGACCTTGCCGCCATCGGCACGCTGGGCTTCCGCGGCGAAGCGCTGGCCGCCATCGCCGCCGTGTCGCGGGTGGATATTTTTTCCAGGCAGACCGGTGCGGACTGCGGCGCCGTGCTGCACCTGGAGGGCGGCGTGCCCGCCGGTGTCACCGAGGCCGGCTGCCCCGACGGCACCACCGTCTGCGTGCGGGACCTGTTCTACAACACCCCCGCCCGCATGAAATTTATGAAAAAGGATTCCGCCGAGGGCGCCGCCGCCGCAGGCGTTGTGACCCATCTGGCGCTGAGCCATCCCGATGTGTCCTTCAAGCTGCTGCGGGACGGGCAGGAGATCCTCCACACCCCCGGCGACGGGCAGCTGCTGTCCGCCATCTACGCCGCGCTGGGCCGCGACTTTGCGGCCAGCCTGCTGCCCGTCAGCGGCAGCGGCGGCGATGTGCGGGTGGAGGGCTTTGTCACCAGACCTCTGGCGGGACACGGCACCCGCGGACGCCAGCTGTTCTTCGTCAACGGCCGGTTCGTCAAGAGCCAACTGCTGGCTGCCGCCGTGGAGGAGGCCTACCGCAACCGGCTGCTGAAGGGCAAGTTCCCCGGGTGCGTCCTTCATATCACGCTGCCGGTCAGCGAGGTGGACGTCAACGTGCATCCCGCCAAGACCGTGGTGAAATTCCTGTCCGACAAGACCGTCTTCGATGCGGTACACTATACCGTAAAGGACGCGCTGGACCGTGAGGGACAGCCCGCCGCGCCGGAGAAAAAGCCGTTCTATCAGGCCATGACGGCCCGGGAGTTCCGGGAGATGACTCCCGCTCCGCAGGGCGTGAAGCTGCCCTTTGTCAGCGGCAGACCCGTCGGCTCCGCCGGAGCCGACCGTCCCACCGTCAACCGTTTTGCGCCCGCCGCGCCGACGGTGCAGACGCCGCGCGAGGCGGTACGACCCGCCGCAGCGCCGCAGGGCGAGGTATGGCAGGTGCGGGACGCCGCGCCGGAGGCCGGCAGATCCTTCACTGTCCCCAGCGGACGGGAGGGCGTCGTCTACCGCATCACGCCGCCGGACGCGGCGGATGCGATGCCCGGCACGACGGGCGCTTCTCCTGACATGGCGGGTACATCATCCAACGGGCCGGAAAGCGCCGAGGTGTGCGGCGGCACGGCCGCTCCGCAGGCGGAGGGCGTGTGCGCTCCCGCGCAGGCGGGCACTTATGCGGAGATAGACGCGGCCGCCGTAGCGGCGGAGCACGTCCAGCAGAAGCTGGCCATGCCGGAGGAGGAAGCCATCGGCGAGACGCCGTGGCGCATCGCCGGAGAGGTGCTGAAAACCTATATTATCTGCGAGGACGGGGAGCAGAACGTGTGGCTCATCGACAAGCACGCCGCCCACGAGCGTATCCGCTTCGATGCGCTGAAGGCGGACCCCGTGCCGCCCATGGCCCAGCAGCTGATGACCCCCGCCGCCGTGACGCTGACCGCCGAGGAGTACGGCGCGGTGCTGGAGCAGCTGGACGTGCTGGCGGGCTACGGCTTTTTGTGCGAGGACTTCGGGGACGGCACCGTGCTGGTGCGGGAGATCCCCGACTACATACGAGCGGAGGACGCCGCTGCCACGCTGGAGGAGTTGGCCCGCAAGCTGCTTTTGCAGCGGGCGGACCCCGACGGAGCGAGAGACGAGCTGCTGCACACCATGGCGTGCAAGTCCGCCATCAAGGCGGGCATGACCACCGACACCGCCGAGCTGACGGCACTGGTGCGGCAGGTGCAGTCCGGCGCCGTCCGGTACTGCCCCCACGGCAGGCCCGTGGCGGTGAAGCTGCGGAAATACGAGGTCGAGAAAATGTTCAAGCGGGCGTGACCCCTTGACGCACAGGAGGTGAAGCGATGGCACAGCGGGTGATCTGCGTGGTAGGCCCTACCGCGTCGGGCAAGACGAAAATGGGCGTGGCACTGGCCAAGCGCTTCAACGGCGAGGTGGTGTCCGTGGACTCCATGCAGATCTACCGGGGCATGGCCATCGGCACCGCCGCCCCCACGCCGGAGGAGATGGAGGGCGTGCCCCACCACATGATCGGCGTGGCCGACCCGGCGGAGAGCTGGTCCGTGTCCCGCTTCACGGAGGCGGCGGACCGGTGCGTACAGGACATCCTGTCACGCGGGAAGCTGCCCGTGCTGGTGGGCGGCACCGGATTATATCTGGACGCGCTGGTGCGGGGCAATACGTTTGCCGCCGGACAGCAGGGCGGCGCGGTGCGGCAGGAGCTGCAGGAGCGGCTGGCCCGAGAGGGGGCGGCGGCGTTGCTGGCAGAGCTGGCGGCGGTCGACCCTGAGGCGGCGGCGCGGCTCCACCTGCGGGATGAAAAGCGAATCCTGCGAGCGCTGGAGGTATACCGCGAGACCGGCAAGACCATCAGCGAGCACGACCGAAAAAGCCGCGAGGCGCCCAACCGATACGACGCGCTGTACGTGGGCCTGAGCTTTCAGGACCGGCAGGATCTGCGCGACCGCATTGACCGGCGGGTGGACGCCATGGTGGCGCAGGGCCTTTTAGACGAGGTGCGGCGGCTGCTGGGCAGTGGGCTGCCCCGAGACGCCACGGCCTTACAGGCCATCGGGTTCAAGCAGTTTTTAGCGGTGGCCGACGGGACGGCCACCGAGGCGGAGGCCGTGGAGGAGGTCAAGCTCCGGTCAAGGCAGTACGCCAAGCGGCAGCTGACATGGCTGCGGCGAAATCCCGACATCCACTGGATACTATGGGAAAAAGAGCCTGATTTTCCGTGGGCTCTCCAAAATGCGACAGATTTCCTCACCGCCGCCGGCGTATGCTGAGGGCGGCGGACGGAGGACATGCCTATCGTCCGCACACAGACATAAAGGAGCAGACGATATGCAAAAGACAAACAACCTTCAGGAGATCTTTCTCACCCGCGCCCGCAAGCAGAACATCCCCGTGACCATGTTCCTGGTCAACGGGTTCCAGCTGCGGGGCATCATCACCGGCTTCGACTGCTTCGTGGTCATTCTGGACTCCGAGGGCAGGCAGCAGGTCATCTACAAGCACGCCATCTCCACCATCGCGCCGATGCGGCCCGTGGAGCTGCGGGAGGACGAGGCGGCGGAGGCATAGCGTCCGGCGCGGGGAGCAACATACGAGACAGAGGAAAGCACCATGAAAAAAACATCGCCCCTCATGAAAATACTGCCCATCGCCGTGCTGGCAGCGGTACTCATCTATTTTGCCGTGCAGCTGTACAACTACCTGTCCGACCCTGTCACCACCACGCTGGTGACGGAGGGGCAGGCAGAGGACACCATCCCGCTGAACGGCTGGATGGTGCGGGACGAGGAGCCGCTGGCCGCCCAGAGCGGCACGATCAGCCGTGTGCGGCAGGAGGGCGAGCACGTAGGCGTGGGCCAGGTGCTGGCCCGTGTCTACGCCAACGACGGGGCCTTGCAGACCGTGAGCCAGATCGAGACACTGCAGCTGCAATTGCAGCAGCTGCAATTCGCGCTGACCTCCTATCTGGACCCCGATGCGGCGCTGAAGCTGGACACCTCCATCACCGGCGACATCCTGACGCTGCGGCAGTCCCTCACCGGCGGCGACTACACCGCCGCGGAGAGCGACATCGCCCAGCTGAAGGCCGCTGTGCTGAAACGGGACCATCCCTACACCTCCCAGGAGGAGATCCAGACGGAGATCAAGTCGGTGGAAGGGCAGATCCAGTCGCTGGAGAACTCGCTGTCCGGCGCCGCCACCGTCACCGCCAAGTCGTCGGGGACGTACTCCGCTGTGTGCGACGGATATGAGACGGTGCTGACCACGGAGTTTCTGGAGGATGTAACACCGGTGAAGCTGGCGAAGCTCCAGCCCTCCGGCGAGGACAGCAACATCGGCAAGCTCATCTACGGCGACACATGGTACTATGTGGTGACGCTGGCGGAGGAGCAGGCCAATGTGATCAGGGGGCGGAGCAGCGTGACGCTGCGGTTCGCCAAGGGCTTCGACCAGGACCTGCAGATGCGGGTGGTGTCCGTGTCCGCGGCGGAGAACGGGCAGGCGGCGGTGACGCTGTCCTGCCGGAAGTATCTGGCCCAGACCACGCTGCTGCGCCATCAGGCGGCGGACATCATCCTGCGGACCTACACGGGGCTGCGGGTGCCGTCCAACGCGCTGCGGGTCAGCAGCGACGGCGTCACCGGCGTATACTGCGTGGACGGCGTCACTGCGGCGTTCCGGCCGGTGACGGTGCTGTATCAGGGGCAGGGCTATGTGCTGGTGCAGCCCGCCGACGGCGTGGACGATACCCAGACGCTGCGGACGGGGGACGAGGTCATCGCCACCGCCGGTGAGCTCCACGAGGGCAAGGTCATTCGATAACGGACAGACATCCGATCAGAAATACGCAAGGAGGAAGGCTTCTATGTCTATCAGAGAAAATATTGCGGAGATCCGCCGCCGGATCGATGAGGCAGCCCGCAAGACAGGGCGCACCGGCGCGGACATTACACTGGTGGGCGCCAGCAAGATGAATGACGCCGCTGCCTGCCAGGAGGCTATCGCCGCCGGTATCGACGTGCTGGGCGAGAACCGCGTGCAGGAGATGGTGACCAAGCTGGCGGAGAACGCCTACGACGGTGCGCCGCTGCACTTTATCGGGCATCTGCAGCGCAACAAGGTGAAGCAGGTGGTGGGCAAGGCCGCGCTTATCCAGTCCGCAGGCTCCGTGGAGCTGCTGGAGGAGATCGAGAAGCAGGCGGAAAAGCTGGGCATCGTGCAGGACGTCCTGCTGGAGGTGAACATCGGCGGCGAGGCGGCTAAGAGCGGCTTCGCGCCGGAAGCCGTGGAGGCTGCGGCGGCCCATGCGAAAGAGCTGGCCCACGTGCGGGTGCGGGGATTGATGACCATTCCCCCTGCCGGTGCGGCGCGGGATGAAAATATGGTATATTTTGAAAAAGTCCATGCCCTATATGTTGACATAAATCGAAAAATGTATAATAATGAGTTAGACTATCTTTCCATGGGCATGAGCGGCGATTTCGCCGACGCCATCCGCGCGGGCAGCAACATGGTCCGCGTGGGTACGGCTATTTTCGGCGCCAGAGATTACACAAAATAACGCGGGAGGTACATTGCAATGGGCTTCATGGACGAGCTGAAGAAGATCATTCATCCCTACGATGATGAGGATTACGATTACGAGGACGATTTCGAGGAGTCTGCCAGGGAGTCCCGTTCCCCGTTTGAGGACCGCAAGGAGGAGCGGCGCGGTGAGGATCGCCGCACCGAGGATCGCAGGTCCGAGGACCGCCACAACAAGGTGGTGAACATCCACGCCACCACCCAGCTGAAGGTGGTGCTGGTGAAGCCGGAGCGATTCGAGAACGCCTCCGAGATCGCAGACCACCTGAAGGAAAAGCGGACGGTGGTGCTGAACCTGGAATCCACCAACAAGGACGTGGCGCGCCGGCTCATCGACTTTCTGTCCGGCGTGGCCTACGCCGGGGAGGGCAAGATCAAGAAGGTGGCGGCCAACACCTATATCATCACGCCGTACTCCGTGGACATCATGGGTGACCTGATCGACGAGCTGGAGAACAACGGCCTGTATCTGTAAGACTAAGGATCGGAGGGATCATTCATGTTTACACCGCAGGAGGTTTCGGAAAAGGTATTCCCCAAGGCATCGTTCGGCAGCGGCGGATACAGCATGAGCTCCGTGGACGAGTTCCTGGACGCGCTGACGGAGGATTACAGCACCCTGTTCAAGGAGAATGTGACGCTGAAGGCCAAGCTGAAGGTGCTGGCGGAGAAGGTGGAGGAATACCGCTCCACTGAGGACGCCATGCGGCAGACGCTGCTGACCGCCCAGAAGATGGCGGCCAAGCTGGTGCAGGAGGCGCAGGCCGAGAAGGACCGGATGCTATCCGGCGCCAAGGCCGAGGCGGCCCAGGAGATCCAGCGTCTGGAAAGCGAGAAGCAGGCCGCCCAGCAGAAGCTGGCGATGGCCCAGGAGAAGCTGGCGGAGTTCATCCGCCGGTCTGATGAGCTGTGTCAGGCCCAGTCCGCGTTTCTGCAGACGCTGCCGGAGCTGGAGCTGGTACCTGCGGCGGCGGAGACGGCGGAGAAGCCCGATGCCGTGGTGGGCGCCATCGAGCAGGACATCCTGACCCAGTACGATGCGGCACCGGAGGAGAAGGCGGAGGAGATGAAGCCCGCCGTCACCGACGAGCCCACCATTCAGTTCCCGCCGGTGAACGACAACGCCGTTCCCACCGACTTCAAGCTCAGTCTGGACGAGTTGAAGTTCGGGCGGAACTACAACGGCGGCAAATAAGACGCACAATCAAAAAAGGCGGCCGCAGGCCGCCTTTTTTCAGAATGGACGCCTGCGGGAAATACCGGTAAGGGACCGCAGAAAACAGCCGGCCGCGCCGAAATGTGCGGCGGGGCGCAGCGGAGACGCCGGTGGGCCGCGCCGAAATGTGCGGCGGGGCGCCGGCAGCGGGCGGCTGCGGTGAGAGACAGCCGCAGCTCCAACGGTCCGGTGCGGGCTGGCGAGGGCGGGCAGCCGCGATTCCGGCGGGCAGAGGACTATGGCCCCGGCAACGAAGAATGGCGGCTCTGGCGGGGCCGCGCGGACAAACAAGGAGGAGAGCAGATGACGGACAAGCCTATCATCGCGCTGCTGTACGATTTCGACAAAACGCTGTGTACCACCGATATGGAGGACTACGCCTTTATCCCCGCGCTGGGGTACACCCCCGCCCAGTTCTGGGACAAGGCCAACACCTTCGGGCGTGACAACCGGATGGACGGCCTCCTGGCTTATATGTACACCATGATCGCGGAGTGCCGCGCCCAGGGGAAACGGCTGGACCGCGATTTTCTGGTGCAGTGCGGCCACAGCATGGAGCTGTTCCCCGGCGTGCGGGAGTGGTTTGGGCGCATCAATGCCTTCGGCGAGGAACAGGGCGTCACCATCGAGCACTATGTCATCTCATCCGGCCTGCGGGAGATCATCGAGGGCAGCGGCATCGCCCATGAATTCCGCGAGATCTACGCCTGCGAGTTCTTCTACAACGCGGAGGGGCTGGCGGCATGGCCCAAGCTGGATGTCAACTTTACCAACAAGACCCAGTTCGTCTACCGCATCAACAAGGGCGTTCTGGATGTGTCCGACGACAAGACGCTGAACGACTCCATGCCCGACGACAGCAAGCGCATCCCCTTCACCAACATGATCTACGTGGGCGACGGATTGTCCGACGTGCCGTGCATGAAGATGATGCGGGCCTACGGCGGGCAGGCTATCGCCGTGTATCAAGCCGGCAACCGCGTCGGTGTGGAGGACCTGCTGAGCAAGGGGCGGGTGGACTTCATCTTCCCCGCCGACTATCGGGAGGGCACGGGACTGGACAGCACCGTGAAGAACATCATCCGGAAGATGGCCATCAGCGACGCCCTCACCGCCGAGAACGTCCAACAGCTCCAAGCCATCGGGCGGGGCGACCTGCCGGAGCAGGTGGGACTGTTTGAGTGAGAAAAAACTGCGAAAAAAGCGTCTGCACGCGGTGCGTGCAGACGCTTTTTTGTGTTCGGAGGGGTGCGGGGCCTGCGGGCGGGGCTCACTGCATGACCTGACGGATCACGCGGATGAAGCGGGCGCGGTCGTAGATCACCGGCACGGGGTACGTGGGGTTGGCCTCCGCTGCGGCCCAGGCCGCCATCCGGGGCAGGTCCTGCTCCCGTATGCAGGTGAAACCGGTGGGAATGCCCAGGCGGCGTTCCATGGCGGAGATGGCGTCGATAAAGGCGTTGGCTCTGTCCGCCTCGCTGTCGCCGGTGAGGCCCACCAGCTCCGCCAGGCGGGCCAGCTTCCGGTGGGCCGCCGGACCGTAATCCCGCAGGACCACCGGCAGCAGTACCGCGTTGGCAAGGCCGTGGCCCACGCCGTACAGGCCGCCCAGAGTGTGGGCGATGGCGTGGACGTTGCCCACACCGGCGCGGGTAAAGGCGAAGCCCGCCTGATAGGAGGCGGTGAGCAGAGCCTGTCGGGCGGCCACATCATCGCCGTGGGCGCAGGCGTGCTCCAACGTTTGAAAAATGGTGACAACGGCCTGTTCCGCCAGCCGGTTGGTCTCACGGGTGGGGTAAAAACGGCCCAGATATGCCTCCACCGCGTGGGTCAGGGCATCCATGCCCGTCTCGGCGGTGGTGTGGGGCGGCAGGGATACGGTGAGCAGCGGGTCCAGCACGGCGCAGCAGGGGATCAGGCACAGGTCGCTGACGGCGTACTTGTGGTGATCCGCGCCGGTGACTACGGCGGCAATGGTGGTCTCGGAGCCGGTGCCGGCGGTGGTGGGCACGGCAATAAAGGGCGGAATGGGGCGGCGCACCTTCAGAAGCCCCGCCATCTGGGCCAGCGTCCTGTGAGGACGGGCCAGCAGGGCCGCGGCAGCCTTGGCCGCGTCCATGGGACTGCCGCCGCCCACGGCCACGAAGCTGTCGCAATGTTGTGCGCGGTACAGGGCGGCGATGGCCTCCGCCTCGGCCACCGGCGGGTCCGGCGTCACGCCGGTATAGAGGGCATAGCCCTCCAGCCGGTCCAGCACCTGCCGGAAGGCGGGGTCGGCGCACTGGCGGCGGCTGGCCACCACCAGGGGGCGGCGGACGCCGTACTTTTGCAGCAGGTCCGGCAGGCGGCGGAAGCTGCCGGCACCGGTGACGGCCTCCGGCCTGCGCCAGGGCAGCAGGCGGGCGCCCAGCCCGAAGGCCAGCTGATAGGTACGATGCCACAGATGCAGTAAGGTCAGGGCGGACACGTCCTTTCGTTTTTTGTCCCATTATGGCAGATGGGGGCGGGTTTTGCAAGGAAAGGACGCAAAAAAGGGGGCGGCATACGCCGCCCCCTTGGGAGATGGTCTATCACTCCACCGTCTCGATCAGGCCGTAGCCGCCGTTGTTGCGGTGGTACACCACGCAGATGGCGTTGTCGTCAATGCGGCGGAACACATAGAACGAGTGATCCAGCAGGTTCATCTGCAGGATGGCCTCGTCCGTGGTCATGGGCTTGACGGCAAAGCGCTTGGTGCGGATGACATCGAAGTCGTTGTCCTCCACCACGTCGAACTCAGCCGGAACGGAGGATACCAGCGCATCGGCCCGCAGGTTCTTCGCCAGGCGGGTCTTGTTCTTGCGGATGCGGCGGTCGATGAAGCTGACAGCCTCGTCAATGGCGCCGCGCATATCGCCATCGGGGTCCTCCGTCTGGGCGCGGAACAACGTGCCGTTGGCGCTGCGAATGGTCAGCTCCACCACGCAGCGGTTCTTCTTCTCCACGGCAAAGGTCACAAAGGCGTCTGCCTCCTCCGGAAAATACTTATCCAGCTTACTGATCTTCTTTTCCGCGTATTCCTTGATGGAGTCGTTGAGGGAGATCTTCTTGCAGGCGAATGTGAACTTCATAATTCTTGCTCCTTTCGTCAGTGCGGTAAACACAGGTCAGGGTCGGGGAGCCGGTTCCCTTTATCCTTGTCCGTATTATAGCAAGTCGCATGACGTTTGAAAAGCCATTTTCTGTGAATTTGTGAAAACTTCACAAATCGTTTGCAATTCAGACACATTCGACACCGGCCCCTAAAAGTCGTACCCGTCCGACAAAAGCTTCTATTTACAAGGGGACGGGCTTGCGCTACTATAATAGAGGAAGCTTTCCAATATCCCACCCGCTTGGGCCGCTCTGCTTGCAGGGCGGCTCCTTTTTTGTGAAAAAAAGAGAGAGACGGCATGCGCCGTCTCTCCTGCTCAGGCATCCAGTTTCTCCAAAAGGGTCTCGTCCAGCTTTACCGCGCCGTACAGGTTCTTGGCGGAGCAGCCGGCACGTCCGCCGCCGGCACAGGCGCAGGCACACGCACAGGCGCAGCTGCTGGCGCAGGCGCAGTGGCTTCCGCCGCCGAAGCCACCCCCGCCGAAGCCGCCGCCCCTGCTGCCGCCGCCCCTGCTGCCGCCGCCGAAGCCGCTGCCGCCGCTGCGGGGCGGGCGGGGACGCCGCTTGGTGCCAACGCTGCCGGGACGGGGGCGTCCGTCGGGTCCCGCGGGATACCAGAGGTGGTTGACGAACACGTACCGTGTGCCGAAGCCTCCGGCGTAGCCGCCCACCAGCCCCCGAATGATCCGCAGCACCAACCAAACGATGAAAATGGTGATGATCAGCGTCAGGAACGGGGCGGCCATGCCTGTGTCCTCATCCTCGTCTCCGTCGTACCAGCCGTCATTCGGCGCGTTAACGGCGCTGTTGTCCGAGGACAGGACGGTGGGCCAGTCGGTGTAGACGGCGTGGACGCCCATGGTCTCGCCGTAGCCCAGGTCGGAGGCGGTGATAGTCATCATGCCGGTCTGGGGCGCGGCGGTGCCGCCGGCGTCCGCGGCAGCGGTGAGATCGCCGATAAGGCCCGCGGGGTCGATCCACTTCAGGGTCATCTCCCCCACCCTGGCCTCGTCGAACCAGCCCGGGGTATAGTCAAAAGTCACGGTATTGCCGCTGAGGGTATACATGTACTCCTGCACCCAGCGGTAGGAGAACGTAAACGTCTCTCCCTGCCTGTAGGCGCGGTCCAGGTAGACGTACATGTAGCTGTTGTCGAAGGACAGGCGCTCGATGTTGTCGGTGAGGGCTTCCTCGTCCCGCACGGAGCCGTTGGGCACGCCGATCTTCAGTTCCTGTCCGTAGGGCAGCTCCTCCAGCGCCGTCCATGTCAGATCGACGGTGATGGTCAGGCTGCCGTCATCGGCGTTAGGGGCGGCGGTCACGTCGTAGCGGTCGATGTAGTCGTAGTCCGCCCAGGCGGTGACGGTGCAGCACAGGGCCGCCAGCAGGGCCAGCAGCAGGATGCGCAGTTTCTTCAGCATGTGGCCGCCTCCTCCCTGTTGCCGGTGTGCAGCTGACAGATGTGATCCATTCTGGCGCTCTCCGCGCGGATGGCGGCGCAGCGGTCGCTGTTCCAGACGGCGGACCAGTCGTCGGTGAGCATATTGCCCAGCGGCGCGGCGCTGAGCCAGCTCTGGCAGGGGATGATGCTGCCGTCCGGCGCGATGGCCATGTTGCTCAGGCAGGCGCCGCAGCTGGGGATCAGGTGCAGGCCCAGAGCGCGCAGCGTCTCCTCCGGCAGCCAGCCCGGGCTGGTGAAGTCCAGCTCCATGCTCAGCTCCTCCAGCACGGAGACGGCACCTTGCAGCACGGCGGTGAGCTCCTGCTCCGTCAGGCGGGTAGCGCGGCTCTCCGCGCCCTCGGCGCTGCCGGAGGGGATCAGGCCGGAGCAGGTGGCGTAGCGCACGCCCAGGGATGCGGCGTAGCGCAGCGTGGCGGCATAGTCCGTGTTCAGGCTGCACAGCGGCGTGTTCACGGAGACGATCAGCCCCGCCGCCACGGCGTTCCGGATGCCCTGCACGGTCTTGTCGAAGCCGTCGACCCCCACCAGTGCGTTGTGGACGGTGGGGTCGGCGCTGTAAAGCGTGACCTGTACGCTGTCCAGACTGGCGTCGTACAGCTTGGCGCACAGCTCCGGCGTCAGCAGCTGACCGTTGGTGTTCAGGCGGGTGACGAACCACTGGGCCGCGTCCACCAGCTCCGGCAGGTCGGCGCGGAGGGTGGGCTCGCCGCCGGTGAACGTGACCTGCGGGATATTGGCGTCCCGCAGGCGGCGGAGGATGTCCAGCCACTGCTGGGTGGACAGCTCAGGTGCGTCCGCCAGGGACTGGCCCGCAGCGTAGCAGTGCAGGCATTTCTGGTTGCAGTGCCACACGCCGCTGCGGCGCATGGCGCTGAGCATCAGGTCCATGCGGTGGGGCGCGGTCATCTCCGCGGCATAATCCCCCAGCGACAGGGTCCCCACCTCCACGGCGGGCTCCTGCCCACGGGCGATGGCCACCAGCGAGGTGAGCATCAGCTCCAGGTCGCCGGCCAGTTGGGTCTTTGAGGTGAAGGGATAGGTCTTACGGGTCTCGGCCACGGCGGATGCGGCCATGGCGCGCCAGTCGGACTCACTGATCTCCAGACCGGCAAAGGGCTCCAGCCGATCCATGAAGTTGGCCAGCAGAATGGCCCAGGATAAGTTCAGCGGCACCAGCTTATCGCCGTTGAGCAGCAGCAGGAACGGCGCGTCGGCGGCGTCCTGCCGCGGCGGGATCATATGGATGCGCACCACGCCGTGGCCCTTGGGGTCCAGCGTGATGTGCCGCACGCAGTTCAGGTGCTTGCGGCGGTAGCGCTCCTCCAGAAAAGCAGGCATCGGTCCTCACTCCTTTCGTTGGCCACAGTATAGCACGGGGGCCGGAAAATGGCAACAGAAACGCCCCGCCTTCCGGCGGGGCGTCAGCTTGTCAAAAAAGTCCGAACGGACTTTTTTGACAAGCTGCCAGCAAAATCGCAAAATAAAAAACAGTATTTTGCGATTTTGGCCGCTGCGGCGGGTGATCGAACGCAAAAGGGAACCCTAACGGTTCCCTTTCACACTATCCTTCCCTCCGATACTTGTGGCCAGGCAGGGTTTTGGACAGACTAACGCCCCGCCTTCCGGCGGGGCGCTTCGTATGCAGATGAGCCGTCAGTCGTTGACGTCGTAGAAGATGCGCTCGCCCTCCTCGGCCAGACCCAGCAGGTCGCGGGCCAGCGCTTTGATGAACTCCTGATCGTCCTTTTTATCCAGGTCCGACTGGAGGGCCTGGTTCTCCTGGGCCTTTTCCTGCAGCTGCTGGGTGAGGGCCGCCTCCTGGGCCCGTACCTCCTTCAGGCGGCCGTAGACGTTGATGATCTCCACGCCCACTACCAGGATCAACACGGCCAGTACCATGACCAGCACGGTATTGTTCCGCTTTTTGCGTGGCTTCTTCTTCTGCGCCATGGTCTCCTTCCCCTTTCTGACGGCGGCAGAGCCGTCCCTTTCTCTTTATTGTAGCGCAGGCGCGGTGAAAAGGAAAGGTTTTTTTCAGGAAAGCGGCGGCTTTTTTCACCCAGCACGCCAGTATCGCCGCAGGGCGGCACAGCAGGCGGCAGCACTGCACCGCCGCGTCCAGCCAGAAATCCCACAGAGGGCGCAGCATCGGCGGCAGCGTCAGGCCGTACAGCAAAGCCCCCAGAGCCATGCCCGTAAGCATGTAGAGCCGCAGCTCCCCCTGTCCGATGCGCAGGGCGAACCACAGCAGAAGCAGGCCCTGCCCGGCGATATACACCGCGTCCAGCGCACCGGTGAGGCGGCGGTCCCTGCGGCGGCGAAGCCGCACTGTGCGCAGCAGGTCGTAGCACATGGCGGAGGCGGCACCCAGCGCCGCGGCGGTCAGGTAGGCGGACAGCTGCTGGGAGACGTGGTTTTCCATGTCAGCCGAACAGGCGGGACAGGAACGACCCCTGCCGCACCTCCGTATCCTCGTAGGTCACGGCGTCGATGCGGCCATCCACCTGCATCTCGCCGCCGTCCAGCGACAGCTTGCCGATGTGCAGCTCCTCGCCGGTGATGATGAGCGTGCCGGCGCTGGTGGTGGTAACGATGCAGTTCTCGTCGAACCGCACCACGTCCTCCACGCCGGAAACGCTCAGCTTCTCCCGTCCCTCCAGCTGGAGACGGTGATAGGCGGCCACGCCGCCGTCGGTCATATCGTAAGACATTGAAAAAGCGCTCCCTCCCACACAGTTTTCACTGTATCGTATGAGGGAACGCCCTGCATTATGACAGTTTGTCCGGCTGAGCCGCCGCTTCGCGGTACATGGCGGCAGCCGCGTCCTTGCCCACGTTTTCCGCCACGCTGAGCACCTCCACCGTCAGGGTCTTCTGGCCGAAGCGGATGGAGATAACGTCGCCCACCTTTACATCGTAGGACGCACGCTGCACCCGCCCGTTGACGGTGACGCGCTCGTTGTCGCAGGCCTCGTTGGCCACAGTGCGGCGCTTGATGAGGCGGGATACCTTCAGATATTTATCCAGACGCATATGGTCCTCCTTTGCGATGAAAAAGGAGCCGGCGCGTCACGCCGGCTCCTGTGAAACCAAACTTACTCGGCCACGGCGTCCTTCAGGGCCTTGCCGGCCTTGAAAGCGGGGACCTTGGAAGCGGGGATCTCCACCGTCTCCTTGGTGCGGGGGTTCAGGCCGGTACGGGCGGCGCGCTTCTTGGTCTCAAAGGAGCCAAAGCCCACCAGCTGTACCTTCTCCTCGGCCTTCAGGGTCTCGGTGATGGTCAGCAGGGTAGCGTTGACGGCGGCCTCGGTGTCCTTCTTGGACAGACCGGTCTTCTCCGCCACAGCGGCGATCAGTTCAGTCTTATTCATGATAGTTCCTCCCAAAATTTTTCATTTGTTGACACCGTCCCGGCGGGCGGTGTATCTCAAAACGATCAAGATCGCATTAAGAACGTTTGGCTTCGTTCCACAGGGCGGTCATCTCCTCCAGCGACAGCTGGGAGACCTCCCTCCCCCGGACCGCCGCGCCCTCTTCCACGGCGCGGAAACGATGGATGAATTTTTCGCAGGTGCCGTTGACTGCGTCCTCGGGGTCGCATCCGCAGAAGCGGCCCACCTTCACGGCGGCGAACAGTACGTCGCCCAGCTCGTCCGGCACATCGCCGCCATTCTCCACGGCGCGGCGCAGCTCGGCCACTTCCTCCTCCAGCTTGTCCAGCGCGCCCTGTACATCCGGCCACTCAAAGCCGGCGGCGGCCGCCTTCTTCTGCAGCTTTTCAGCCCGCCACAGGGACGGCAGGCTGCGGGCCACGCTGTCCATACTGTCGGCCACGGTGTTCTGGCCCTTTTCCCGGCGCTTCAGCTGCTCCCAGCTGACCAGTACGGACTCCGGCGAGTCCTCGTGCCCGTCCCCAAACACATGGGGGTGGCGGAACAGCAGCTTTTTCACCACGCCGTCGCACACGTCGTCCATGGTGAAGCGGCCCGCGTCGGACTCGATGTCCGCGTGGAACACCACCTGCATCAGCACGTCGCCCAACTCCTCCTTGAGAAGCACGGGATCGTCGTTGTCGATGGCCTCGGCGGCTTCATACGCCTCCTCCAGGAGGCCGCGGCGGATGGACTTATGCGTCTGCGCCTTGTCCCAGGGGCAGCCATCCTCCGATCGGAGGAGCCGGATGATCTCCAGCAGGTCCGCATAGTTATAGTGCGGTTTCCTTGTAAAATCTATCATACTTACGCTCCTATTGCAAGAGGTTTTCGTGGTGATGCGCCGAAAAGTTCAGTGTAAGTGCAGCATTCGGGCAATTTTTTCACCTTTCGGCAGGTCCAGCACGTCCTGCCGCGTCACGGCGCCCAGCGCCAGCACCAGCACGCCGTAGACCACCACCGCCACGGCAATGGCGGGCAATACGGCCCAGCGCTCCGGCAGGCTGCGGGACAGCAGGCCGTAGGACGAGCGGGCGGCCAGTGCCATCACCGCCGTGATGAGAACCGGTCTGGCAAACAGGCGGAGGTAGGAGGGCCGCTCCGGCACGCAGCGGGCGATGGCGATGAGGTTCAGCACCACGATAAGCCCGTAGCAGTAGAGAGTGCTCACCGGTGCGCCGCGGACGTTGGTGGCGGGGTCGCCCACCATCAGGTAGTTGGTGATGATCTTCAGGATACCGCCGCACAGCAGGGTGACGACGGGGATGTACTCTTTGCCGTAGGCCTGGAGGACGCCGTTGGTGGCCACCATCAGGCACACGAAAATGCAGGCGATGCCCAGAATGGTCAGGTGATAGGCGGCGGCTGCGGCGGTGTCGGGCACCGCAGGGTACAGCAGGCGCAGGATGGGCCCCGCCAACACGGACAGGCCCGCGCCGGTAGGCAGGGCGATGAGGGTGGTGAGCTTCAGGGCCGCGGCGGCACTGCGCCCCGCAGCGGGGCGGTCGCTCCGGGCCAGTGCGGCGGAGATGTCCGGCACCAGACTGACGGTGACGGGATAGATGAAGGACGGCGGCAGGGCGAACAGCGTCATGCCGAAGGTATACTCGCCGTACAGCGCGGTGGCGGCGGCTTCCGTATAGCCCAGAGTATTCTGCAGGGTGGACATCACCAGCGCCTGATCCAGCAGGGTGATGAGGCTCATGCCCGCCGCGCCCAGCGTGATGGGGATGCCGACAGTCAGCAGTTCACGGAGCACGGCGCTCCGCGCAGGCGGTACGTCCACGGCGGCGCGGTCACGGCGGCGCAGCAGGAACACGGTCAGCACCGTCAGAGACAGCAGGGACCCTGCGGTGACGCCGGCGATGGCGCCGGCGGCGCACAGGGACGAGTCCGCCCCCCGGTGCAGCAGCACCAGGCACAGGGCGAGGCCGATGACCAGCTTGCCGGCGGACTCCGTCATCTGGCTGACGGCGGTGGGCATCATGTCGCCCAAGCCCTGCGTATACCCCCGGATGGCGGAGGTCAGGCAGACGAACAGCACCGCTGGGCCGAGGACCCGGATGGCGGGCGCGGCCAGAGAGTCGTGGAGCAGGCCGCTGAGCACCTGCGGAAACAGGCACATGACGGCGCTGCACACCGCGCCGATGACAGCCAGCAGCGCCAGCGCCGTCCGGAAAATACGGCGCTGGGCGTTGCGTCTGCCCTGCGCCGCTGCGCGGGATACCAGCCGGGACAGAGCCAGCGGCAGTCCCGCTGTGGACAGCACCAGCAGCAGGTTATAGATGTTATAGGCCGCATAGAAATGGGCCATGCCCTCCTTGTCCAGCAGGTTGCCCAGCGGGATCTTGTAGAGGGCGCCCAGCACCTTGGTAACGGCCACGGCAAGGGCCAGCACGGCGGCGCCGCTGATGAAGTTGTGCCGTCGCTGGGCCATAGGCGCCTCCCGTCTGCTATTTCATGGCCTCGTGGAACCGGCGGAACGTCTCCAGATCCTGCCGGATCTTCTCGGGGCGGGCGATGTACTCCGTGGGAAACTTGGGGTGAAAGACCCGCTCGATACGGTCGTGTACAGGGTCCACCATCTTCGTGGAGCCGCCGGCGCCCAGAGACAGGATGCTGTGCAGCTCCTCCATGATGTAGATATTATACAGTCCCTCCGCGCCGGATATGCACCAGCCTACGTTCTCGAAGCTGCCGGACATATACTTCTGGCGGTAGAGGTAGTAGGGGGTGAAATCGGCGGCGCGCAGGGCTTCGTTGGCGTAGTCCAGCATGGTGGACACGTCCTGCGCCGATGGGATGGGCAGGCCCTCCAGCAGAATACGGCTGCCCTTTTTCAGGCTGAGGGTATGGACGGTGATGTTGTCCGCGCCGAAGGTCAGGCACTTGTCCAGCGTGCGGCGGAAGCCCTCCGGCGTGTCGGCAGGCAGGCCGGCGATGAGGTCCATGTTCACATGGGGGAACCCCATGGAGGCAGCAAGCGCCATGGTCGCCTCGATGTCCGCCGCCGTGTGCTTGCGGCCGATGGCCCGCAGCACCTCATCCTCCATGGACTGGGGGTTGACGCTGATGCGGTCCGCGCCGTGGTCCAGCAGGACCTGCAGCTTCTCCCGTGTGATGGTGTCGGGGCGGCCCGCCTCGATGCAGTACTCCGCGCAGTCGGTGAGGTCAAAGCTGCGGTTCAGATGGGTCAGCAGGTGATCCATCTGCCGGGCCGACAGGGTGGTGGGCGTGCCGCCGCCCATATAGAAGGACTTGATGCGCAGGCCCGTCTCCGCCACCATGCGGGCAGCGTCGGTGATCTCCTGTTCCAGCGATGCCAGATAGGGCTCCATCAGGCCGAAGGACTTCTCCACCGATGCGGACACGAAGCTGCAGTAGGCGCAGCGGGTGGGGCAGAACGGGATGCCCACGTACAGGGAGATCTCATCGGGGCGCAGGTCGCGTTTGGCCTTCAGGCCGGCCCGGGCCGTCTCGATGGCCAGGCGGCGGCGCTCCGGCGAGACGAAGTAGGTGTCACGCAGGACGCGGTCCGTTTCGCGCTCCGTTTTTCCCTGCTCCAGCATAGCGCGGGCCAGCTTGCCCGGGCGGATGCCGGTGAGGGCGCCCCAGCTGGGGGTAACGCCGGTGATGTCACGCGCCGCCTTGAAGAACGACAGCTTCAGGGCGCGCTGACGCAGACGCTCCCGCTCGTACTCGTCAGGGGCATCCGTAAGAACAGCGCGGGAGACGCCCCGCGCCGTTTTTCCATGATAATGAATGCTGGTGACGCCGGTGGCATAGCGCTTGCCCTCCGTCAGGGAGACATAAGCGCAGTCGTCCTCCCCCGCCTCCGCTGTCTCGTAGACGGGGCGCTCCTCGGGGAAGAAGGCCAGCAGGCTCTGCTCAATGGCATAGCGGTCGTCATGGCCGCGGAAGATCAGCTTCATCGCGCCGACCCCTGCCGCATGTAGGGGTTGACGCGGCGCTCGTAGTCCAGCGTAGTCTCCATGTCGTGACCCGGAAGCACCCGCAGGTTCCCCTCCAGTGCCGCCAGGCGGCCCAGAGAGGCCAGCATCTTCCGGTAGTCGCCGCCGGGGAAATCGCACCGGCCGCAGGAGCAGCGGAACAGGGTATCGCCGGCGAACAGCACGCCCTGCCCCTCCACCAGCAGGCAGACGGAGCCCTCGGAGTGACCCGGCGTTTCCAGCACGCGGAGAGTCAGCCCGCCCAGCGGCAGGGTGTCGCCCTCCTTATAGTAGCGCTGGTTCTCCGGCCCCACCTTGTGGAACAGCAGCTCGCCGCGCTCCGTATCCACGGCGTCCTTTTCGTGGATATATACCGGCACGTCCGGGTACTGCTCCAGCAGAGGGCGGACAGCGGAGGTGTGGTCAAAGTGGCCGTGGGTCAGAAGGATATATTGCAGGGTGCAGCCGCTCTGCTCTACCAGACGGGCCACCCGGGCGGCGTCGTCGCCGGGGTCGATGAGGGCGCAGACGCCGGCTGTCTCGTCGCACAGCAGGTAACAGTTGGTCATGATAGGGCCGACCTGAATGGATGTGATCTTCATGGCGCTTCCTTTCTTACAGCTGATCGGTATCCACCACCAGCGTCACCGGCCCATCGTTGAGGCTCTCCACCTGCATATAGGCGCCGAACTCGCCGGTCTCGGTGTGGAAGCCCTTGTCCCGGCAGAGCTGGACGAACTTCTCGTACAGGGGGATGGCCACCTCCGGCCGTGCGGCGGACAGGAACTCGGGACGGCGGCCCTTTTTGCAGCTGCCGTACAGCGTGAACTGGGAGACGATGAGCAGCTGGCCCTTCACGTCCTCCAGACTGCGGTTCATCTTACCGTTTTCGTCCTCAAAAATGCGAAGCCCGGTGAGCTTGTCCGCCAGCTTGACGGCCTGGGCCTCGGTGTCCTCATGGGTCACGCCCAGCAGGATGAGGAAGCCCTCCCCGATCTGGCCGTGTACTTCGCCGTCGATGGTGACGGATGCGTGCTTCACGCGGGTCAATACTGCTCTCATGACATATCGCTCCTTTTTCTGGTTTCGTGGGGTGTGCGGGCGGGGCGCGGAGTGTTAACCGGCGGGGCGGGTGACCCGCATGACGCCGGAGATCTGCTCGATCCTCCGCATGACCGTTTGCAGCTGCCGGCTGTCGGACACATCAGTGTCCAGCGTAATAAGGGCAAAGCCGTCCGGCGTGCTGCGGGCGTTCATGGAGGAAACGTGGGTCTTGGTGCTGGACAGCACCGTGGAGATGTCCACGATCAGGTTCAGGCGGTCCTTGGCCACCACCTCCAGCGTGGTACGGTAGCTCTCCCGGGTGTTGCCGCCCCAGGAGACTTTGATCCAGCGGCCGGCCTCCTCCGGCTTGCGGCGGGCGGGGTCGGCGTTGGGGCAGTCCGCCCGATGGACGGAGATGCCATAGCCGCGGGTAATGAAGCCCACGATGTCGTCCCCGGGCACGGGGGTGCAGCATTTGGAGAACTTCACCAGACAGTTGGTAAGGCCCTCCACCACGATGCCCTGCTCTCCCTTGGCGCGCTGAGGCACAGCGGGGCGGGTCTGCTGGGGCTGATCCGCCACGGGCACCTCGGCCTGACGCTCTGTCTGGTGCTGGTGGAGGATACGCTGGATATCCTCCCGCAGGCGGCCCATGACCTTCAGGGCGGAGATGCCGCCGTAGCCGATGGCGGCGTACATATCGTCCAGGCTGTTGTAGCTCAGTTTTTTCAGGACATTGGACAGGTTTTCCTCGTTGGTCAGCTCCTTCAGCGTCACACCGGTGCGCTTCAGCTCCGACTCGAAGCTCTGGCGGCCGTTGACGATGTTCTCATCCCGCTTCTCTCGCTTGAACCACTGGCGTATCTTGCTGCGGGCGTTGCTGGAGCGGGCGATCTTCACCCAGTCGCGGCTGGGACCGTGGGCGGATTTGCTGGTCATGACCTCCACCACATCGCCGTTGCGCAGGTGGTAATCGAACTGGACGATGCGGCCGTTGACCTTGGCGCCGGTCATGTGATTGCCTACGGCGGAGTGGATGGTGTAGGCGAAGTCGATGGGCGTGGCGCCGGCGGGCAGGTTGATGACGTCGCCGTTGGGGGTGAACACGAACACCTCATCGGCGAACATGTCCACCTTCAGGGAGTGGATAAAGTCCTCGGCATCGGTGCCCTCCTGATTCTCCAGCAGGCGGCGCACCCACTCGTAGCTGCGCTCGTCACCGGCGCCCTGGCCGTTCTGCTTGTACTTCCAGTGGGCGGCCACGCCGTACTCGGCCACCTCATGCATCTCCCTGGTGCGGATCTGTACCTCGAAGGGGATGCCGCTCTCGCCCACCACCGTGGTGTGCAGGCTCTGGTACATGTTGGGCTTGGGGGTTCCGATATAGTCCTTGAAACGGCCCAGAATGGGCTTATACAGGTCGTGTATCAGGCCCAGAACGTTATAGCAGTCCGCCACAGTGTCCACGATGACGCGGAAAGCGAACAGGTCGAACACGTCGTCCAGCGACTTGTTCTGGGTGTACATCTTGCGGTAGATGGAGTAGGGGTGCTTCATGCGGGCCTGCACCGTGGCGTCGATGCCGGCCTCCCGCAGGCGGGTGGTGATCTGGTCGTGGATGGCGGACATGAAGCCGTCGTACTCCGCCGCCTTCTCGTCCAGCGCCTCGATGATCTCCCGGTAGCCCACGGGGTCCAGATATTTCAGGGACAGATCCTCCAGCTCCCACTTCATGCGCTGCATACCCAGGCGGTGGGCGATGGGAGCGTAAATTTCCATGGTCTCGAAGGATTTCTGCTTCTGCTTCTCCGGCGTCTGGTACTCCATGGTACGCATGTTGTGGAGACGGTCGGAGATTTTGATGAGGATCACGCGGATATCCTTGGCCATGGCCATCAGCATCTTGCGGAGGTTCTCCATCTGCTCCTCCTCTTTGGAGGTGTAGTGGACGCGGGTCAGCTTGCTGACGCCCTCCACCAGATCCGCCACCGTGGGAGAGAACAGCTTGCTGATCTCCTCATGGGTGGCGTCGGTGTCCTCGATGGTGTCGTGGAGCAGGGCCGCCACGATGGACTCCGTGTCTAGGTGCAGCTCCTCCGCCACGATCTGGGCCACGGCCAGCGGGTGGGTGATGAACGGCGAGCCGTCCTTCCGGTTCTGTCCGGCGTGGTGGGCGGCGGCGTACTCGTAGGCGGCGCGGATCTGATCGAAGCCGGCGGACGGGTTATATGATCTCACTGTTTCGATCAGGCGATCGTACATCTCCTGGGGTGTCATGGTCATTGTACAGTGCCTCCCTTCTCCGTCATCTGGCGGAGCCACAGCAGATGAGGTGACTCCGACAGCACCACTTTCTTCCCGCGGTGCAGACGGATGGTCACGTCATCGTCCTGATGCTCCATGGTCAAAAGTCCCCGCTCGGCAAATACCTCCAGACACAGGGACGCCCGGGGGAACGGCTCGGTTTTGCCCAGCTCCGCCGCCACCGCCCGCAGCAGCGGGAGATAGCCGGTGGTGAGGCCGGGCTCCGGTACCGTGTGCTCCAGAAAGCGCCATGCGGCGGCGAACTGATCCCGCGTAGGCAGCAGGCGGCGGGCGTCCCGTACCGTCAGGGACTGATGGGCCGTGCAGCGGTCCGCAAGGGCAAGACCCTCCTGCTCCCGTCCGCTGGGGTACAGGGACGGCCGCAGGTCCACCATCTGGAGCTGCACCGTCCGGCTGCCGCGGAACTCGTTGATCTGCAAATAGAAGGCGGCATCCACGCGGTCGCCGGCGCGGCAGCCGCAGTCCTCGGCCACGGTGGAGAAAAAGATGCCGTCAAACTGGGCGCTGCCCTTGCCGAGGCGCAGCTTCAGGTGGCGGTTCTGGCCCACGTTCTGGGTGCGCAGCAGCGTGGCGCCCAGCAGGCAGAATACGGGGCGGGCATTGCCGCTGCCGTAGGGCTCCAGCGCGGACAGAGCCTCCAGCTCCTCCAGCGTCACCGCGGAGGGGTGGGTGATGGCCACATCCACGTCCAGCTCGGACACGGGAGCCTGCCCGCCGCGGAAGCTGCGGGCATAGTCGTTCATACGCTGGCGGAAGGCGGGGATATTCTCCTCCTGGATGGTGAAGCCCGCGGCCAGCTCGTGGCCGCCGAAGCCCAGCAGCAGGTCCTTGCAGCTCTCCAGCGCAGCAAACAGATTGAAGCCGCCCCAGCTGCGGCAGGAGCCCTTGCCGGTGGCGCCGTTCAGGTGGATCATAAAGCTGGGGCGGGAATACTTCTCGGAAAGGCGGCTGGCCACGATGCCCACCACGCCCTGATGCCAGCGGCTGCTCTCCAGCACCAGCGCGCTGCGGTCGCGGTCGGGCAGGTGGGCGATCATCTCCTCCGCCTGGGAGTAGATGGTCTGCTCCACGTTCTGGCGCTCGCGGTTCAGAGCACACAGCTCACGGGCCATGCGCTCCGCCTCCGCCGGATCGGTACACAGCAGCAGCTCCGCCGCCTTGTCGGCGGCGCCCATGCGGCCCGCCGCGTTGATGCGGGGCGCCAGCACGAAGCCGATCTGCACGGAGGTGATCTCCCGGCCGGCCAGGCCGGCCTCCTTCAAAAGGGCGTGGAGCCCGATAAAATAGGAGTGGTCGATGGCGGCAAGGCCCCGGGACACGATGGTACGGTTCTCGCCGGACATCTGCATCACGTCGGCCACGGTGCCGATGGCGGCCAGCGTGCAGTAGCGGGAAAACAGGGCCTCCTCCCTGTCCGGCCCGCCCAGAGCCAGCACCAGCTTCAGCGCCACACCGCAGCCGGCCAGATGCTTGAAGGGATAGCCGCAGTCGGGCCGGTGGGGGTCCACCACCGCGGCGGCATGGGGCAGCGTCTCCTTGCACTCGTGGTGGTCGGTGATGATCACATCCATGCCCAGAGAGTTGGCGAAGTCCACCTCCTCCACGCCGGTGATGCCGCAGTCCACGGTGATCAGCAGGCGGGCGCCCTGGCGGTACAGGTTCTCGATGGCATCACGGCTCAGTCCGTAGCCATCCTCGATGCGGCGGGGGATATAGTGCAGCACGTCGGCGCCGCGGCTCTGGAGATAGTCCACCAGGATGCAGGTGGCGGTGATGCCGTCCACGTCGTAGTCGCCGAACACGGCCATTCGCTCCCCCGCGGCCAGCGCCTGCTGCAGCCGCGCCACGGCCTTATCCATGTCGGCCATCAGGAACGGGCTGTACATCAGACGCTGCTCATGCTCCAGAAACGCGGCGGCCTGCTCCGCCGTCTCAATGCCGCGGGAGGCCAGCACCTCTGACACCAGACAGGGATAGCCCGCCGCTTTCAGGCGCTCCGCCGCCTGGGGATGGGCATCGGCAATATGCCACTTCTGAAATTTCACGGCGGATCACCTCCTTCTTCCGGCGGCAGGGGCTATGCCGCCAATTTAACTTATAATACTTTATTATACCAAATGTAACGGAAAAGGTAAAGGGCAAAATATCCCGCCGCGCAATTGGGTTGCAATCGGCGGCGATATGGTCTACAATGATCCTAATTCAGACAGAATCGAGGACCTGCCCATGCGCCCTGACGGAACGAGAGTCAAAGACCTGCCGCCCATCGTGGCGGCGGTGCCCTACATCATGCCCAAGCGATACGATGCCTGGAACTCCATCACCGAGTACATCGACGAGGAGGCCATTAAGTCCTACATCCGTGAAAAGCGCCGCAGCGGCGTGCGCATCAACCACATGGCCGTCATCATCGCCGCGTACTACAAGGCGATACAGACCAACCCCAAGCTGAACTACTTTGTGGTGAACAGCCACATCTACCGGCGCAACCACTTCAGCGTATCCTTCGTCATTCTGAAGAAGCTGGCGGACGGCTCGCCGGACGAGACGACGCTGAAGATCTATCTCGAGCCCGGCGACACCGTGTTCACCATCCAGCAGAAGATCACCGATGCCATCGAGGCCAACCGACACACGGAGCAGAAAAACAGCACCGACAAGTTCGCACGGATGATGTTCTCCGTGCCCGGGCTGCCCAAATTCGTGGTGTGGCTGGCGTACCATCTGGACAAGCACGGGCTGCTGCCCCGCAAGATCATCGACCTGAGCCCGTTCCACACCAGCCTGTTCATCACCAATCTGGCGTCTATCAAGACCAGCCACATCTACCACCACTGCTATGAATTCGGCACCACCAGCGTGTTCGTCTGCATGGGAAAGCCGGTGCCCAACTATATGAGCGGAGACCTCAGCAAGAAGATGATGCCGCTGGGCATCGTCATGGATGAGCGCATCGCCACCGGCTATGAGTACGCCTCCTTCTACAACGATTTCCGGAAGCACATCCGGAAGCCGGAGCTGCTGGAGACGCCCTTTGACGGCAGCGCCGCGCCGGAGGCGGCGAAAGCGGACACAGAGGAGCCCGCAGCGGTGTGATACATCCATACACCATCGGCGGACAAGGACAACGATCGCCGGAAAGGCACGGCGACAGGCGTGCCCGCCCTTTCGGCCGATGGCAATATATACAGAAACACAGGGACGGCGCATCGGCGCCGTCCCTGTGTGCGGGTATAGGGGATATGTGAGGGGGTGTCACACTTAGAAGAACAATGCCCAGCCCAGGAAGCCAAGGCAGGCCACCACGCCGGTGAACAGCAGGATCACCACCAGATAGCCCATGATGTCGCGGGCGGACAGCTTTGCGATGCCCAGCGCAGGCAGTGCCCAGAACGGCTGGATCATATTGGTCCACTGGTCGCCCCAGGCGATGGCCATGGCGGTGCGGCCGGCCGCGATGTTCATCTCCGCACCGGCAGGCATCATGATGGGACCCTGGACGGCCCACTGGCCGCCGCCGGAGGGGACGAAGAAGTTGACGATACCGGCGGCCAGGAAGGACAGCATGGGAAACGTCACATTGTTGGAGATGTCCACGAAGAACTGGGAGATGACGCCGGCCAGCGACACGCCCTGATCGTTGGCGGCCACCATCATGCCCATGATGCCTGCATAGAATGGGAATTGCAGCAGAATACCGGCGGCACCGGCGGCAGCATCGCCGATGGCGTCCACATAGCGGCGCAGGTCGCCGTGGAGCAGCAGGCCCAGGAACAGGAAGATCATGTTCACGATGTTCAGGCCCAGAGTAAAGCCGTTCTGCACGAAGTAATAGACGATGTACACGAAGCCGAACACCACGGTGATGGCCCACAGGATCTTGGAGTGCTCCAGCTTTTCAGCAGGGGTATCCATAGCGTACACGCGCTCCTCCTCGTCCACCAGCAGGGCGGGGTTCACGGTGATGGTATGATCCTTGTCGGGGTGCATGGCGTAGTTGATGAAGGGCATCAGCACCAGGATGACGCCGCACATGATGAGGTTCACGGGGTGGAATACCGTCTCGGTGATGGGAGCCTGGTACATCACGCCGCCGAAGTCCTTGCCGGCCACCAGATCCAGCGGGATAGAACCGGACAGGCCGGCGTGCCAGATGACGAAGCCGGAATAGGCAGAGGCGATCAGCAGTGGGTAATCCACGGTGGGCACACGGCGCACCACCTCTTTGGCCAGCAGAGCGCCGATGACCAGACCGAAGCCCCAGTTCAGCCAGCAGCAGATGGTGGACACGAACGTGGTCACCAGAATGGCCTGCTTGTCATTATGGCAGAGAGCGGCCACGGCGCGCAGCGCCTTCTTGCAGGGGCGGGCGGAGGCCATAGCGGAGCCGAACACCAGCACCAGCGCCATCTGCATGGAGAAAGCCAGCAGATTCCAGAAGCCGCCCTTGGCATCGCCCCACTTGGCGATGACCTCGACGGGGCCCATGCCGGTGGCGCACATGGCGGCCACGAATACGATCAGGGTCAGGATGATGGCGAACAGAAACGCATCCGGCAGCCACCGGTTTACGACGCGCACACATCCATTGGTGAATTTTTTGAACACAACGTCACTCTCCTTCACTACACACAAATTGGCAGGATACCGGCACAGTATCTTCCCTTTTGGTCCGTGACCGGCAAGACCAGTCTACTACGTTAAGGTTTTAACATCAAGTGTAAATGTGTCGTTTGTTAAATTTTTAATAAAGATTACCCGTGTGAGAAGTCCAGGTTATGGCATTTTCTGTTACATCTGCACAAAAAGAAACACCGGAATAACCCATTTGTTGTTCCGGTGTTTTTCGTCAAAAGACATTACCACCCCGTATTGTCCGTATGGTCAGGGCCGTCGTAGGGTCGGAATTCGCCGCTGCCGCCGCGGTCCGGCGACCAGCCGATGCCCTTGGCCGCCTTGATCTGCTGGAAGAAGCCGACGTCAGTCTGGACGATGTAGGGATTCAGCCAGATGGCCAGGATGTTCAGCGTCAGGCCGCTGAGTATGCGCCAGCCGATGAAGCTCAGGTCCAGCACGAACAGCTGCCACTTGAAGCCGGCAGTCTGGGCCTTGCTCATGTTGATAGCCTCCATCACGCCCATGTCGGGGTTTTCGCACAGGTTATACACAGCGAAGCGGTAGCGGTAGGCCGCGATGAAGCCCGGGATGATGAACAGCAGCGTCCACAGGAAGATGAAGATGTACTGCACCAGCGCCAGCAGGATCAGCTTCCCGGCGAAGGAGAAGCCGTCGAACAGCCCCAGATACGGCACCTCCTCGCCGCGGCGTACCGCCAGATGGTACCGGTAGTAGCCCGCATTCAGCAGCACGCCCAGCAGCGACACCAGAATGGACACGAACGTCACCAGCGCCGCAGGGAACGCCCGATGCAGTACCAGAAACGACAGATCCACACCGGTACTATAATAAATATTGTGGACCATGTCCTCATCAAAGGACACAAAGTCTGATACGGCGGTGAGCACCAGCGAGATGCCCATGAACAGCAGCGTGAACAGGTACGGGGAGACGCGGGCGCCGCGGAGGATGCCCTTCGCCTCGTTTTTCAGGGATACACGGTCAAGAAGCATGATGTCCCATCCTTTCTGCGCGGGGACCGAATGTATTTCTCCCGCGATGCGCTAATATTCTAACACAGCGGCGGCGGAAACACAAGGGCCGCCGCAGGGCGGCCGGAACGGCGGATTTTTTGGCGCTCGCCGGGAAATGTGGGGATATTTCACGAGAAACGCCGTCAAGCCCGCGATAAAAACGGCAAAAAACCACAGGAATTGCGCCGTAGGGCTGGACAAGAGAAAAGTTTTGTTGTAATATCTGAATAGTATGCGGTGGCAAAGGGCCACCCGGTAGTAAGATGAGGTGAAGACAATGGCACAAGCTTTCTTTGGCGGCGTTCATCCTAACGACATGAAGGCCGCGACCAATGAAAAGGCCATCGAACAGCTGGCAGCGCCGGCTGAGGTGGTCATTCCCATGTCTATGCACATCGGTGCGCCTTGCAAGCCTATCGTTGCGGTGGGCGACAAGGTAAAAATTGGACAGAGGATCGGCGAACCCGGCGGATTTGTTTCCGCACCCATCCACGCCAGCATCTCCGGCACGGTGAAAGCCGTGGAGCCCCGCCCCTTCAACATGGGCGGCAAGATGATGTCCGTGGTCATCGAGAACGACTTCCAGAACGAAGTGTCCGAGGAAGTCAAACCTGTGGCAGACCCCGACAGTCTGACCCCCGAGCAGCTGGTGGAGATCGTCAAGAACGCCGGCATCGTGGGCCAGGGCGGCGCGACCTTCCCCACCCACGTCAAGATCAGCTCCGGTCTGGGCAAGGTGGACTACGTGATCATCAACGCCGCAGAGTGCGAGCCGTACATCACCGGCGACCACCGCACCTGTCTGGAGCGTCCGGAGCAGGTCATCAAGGGCGCGACCCTGCTGGCCAAGTGCTTCGGCGTAGACAAGGTGTACATCGGCATCGAGGCCAACAAGCAGAACGCAGCCGATGTGCTGAACAAGACCATCGCCGAGCTGAACGCTCCCGTGGTGGTGGAGGTCCTGCACACCCGCTATCCCCAGGGCGCTGAGAAGCAGCTGGTCCAGGCCGTGTCCGGCCGTCAGGTCCCCAGCGGCAAGCTGCCCGCCGATGCAGGCTGCTGCATCTTCAACCTGAACACCACCTGCGCCATCTATCGCGCGGTGTACACCGGTATGCCCGTGGTGAACAAGATCGTCACCGTGTCCGGCTCCGGCGTTATCGACCCCAAGAACATCGAATGTCCCATCGGCACCCCCATCACCAAGCTGTTCGACGCCTGCGGCGGTCTGAAGGATGAGACCTACAAGCTCATCATGGGCGGCCCGATGATGGGTCTTGCCCAGTACGACGTGGACGTCACCGTGGGCAAGGGCACCGGCGCCATGCTGGCCTTCGCCGACAAGGAGGAGCAGTACGTCGAGGATCCCCAGTGCATCCGCTGCGGCAAGTGCGTGGGTGTGTGCCCCATCCGTCTGGAGCCCGTGTTCATGTACAAGTACCTGATGAAGGGCGACGTGGACACCTGGCAGAACGTGCTGCACGGTATGGACTGCATCGAGTGCGGCGCCTGCACCTACACCTGTCCCGCCCGCCTGCCCCTGACCCATGCGTTCCGTCTGGGCAAGCAGGAGGTCAACAATGCAAGAATGGCCGCCAAGGCCAAGGCGGAGGCCGAGGCAAAGGCCGCTGCCGAAAAGAAGGAGGCGTAAATCCATGACTGATTACAAGAATCTGAAGCTGATCGCGTCCTCCTCCCCCCATATCCGTTCCAATGAGGATACCCGTTCTATCATGCTGGACGTGATCATCGCGCTGCTGCCGGCCCTGGCCTGGAGCGTCTATGCCTTCGGCTGGAAGGCCCTGCTGCTCACCGCGGTGTCCGTGGTGTCCTGCGTGTTCTGGGAGTGGGCGTACCGCAAGCTCATGAAGAAGTCCAGCATGATCGGCGACCTGTCCGCAGTCGTCACCGGTATCCTGCTGAGCTTCGTGTGCCCCGTTGATCTGCCCTGGTGGGCTGTCATCATCGGCGCGTTCTTCTCCATCGTTGTGGTCAAGCAGCTCTACGGCGGCATCGGCTGCAACTTCCTGAACCCCGCGCTGGCGGGCCGTGCGTTCCTGCTGGCCAGCTATGCCACCGCCATGACCTCCTGGGCCATCCCCCAGATCCGTCCTGACGTCACCTCCGCCGCCACCCCCCTGCAGATCATGAAGGAGGGCACTGCCGAGGCCTTCAACACCCTGATGCAGAACTACTCCATCAGCGATATGTTCCTGGGCAAGATCGGCGGCTCCCTGGGTGAGGTCTCCTCCCTGTGCCTGCTGGTGGGCGGCGTGTTCCTGCTGATCCGCAAGGTCATCTCCTGGCACACCCCCGTGGCGTACATCGGCACCGTGGCCATCCTGTCCCTGATCGCGGCTCCTGCCGGTATCGGCGCTGTGGACTACATGCTCTACAACGTGTTCGGCGGCGGCCTGATGCTGGGCGCCATCTTCATGGCTACCGACTATGCCACCTCCCCCGTCACCAAGCCCGGCCAGCTGATCTTCGGCGTGGGCTGCGGTCTGCTGACCTGCTTCATCCGCCGCTTCGGCTCCTATCCCGAGGGCGTTTGCTATTCCATCCTGATCATGAACTGCACCACGTGGCTGCTGGATAAGTATGTCCGTCCCACCATCTACGGTGCTGCGAAGAAAGCGAAGAAGGAGGCGACTAAGTAATGAAGATCTCCGGTAAGTTTATTCTCAAGGTCGCCGGTACCCTGACCGTCATCTCTCTGGTCGTGGCCGCCCTGCTGGGTCTGGTCGACAACGTCACCGCTGACAAGATCGCGGCCATCGATGCCGAGAACACCCGCATCGCCATGAGCGCCGTTGTCCCCGAGGGCAGCGAGTTCACCGACAAGCTGGATATCCCCGAGGCCGTGGCCGCTGCCGCGTCCGCCCAGGGCGGTACGCTGTCCGAGCTGTACGGCGTCACCAACGGCGGCGCTGAGGCCGGCTATGTTATGAAGATCTCCGCCTCTGGCTCCCAGGGCACCATCGTGATGATGGTGGGCGTGGACGCCAACAAGGCCGTTACCGGCGTCTCCGTGGTCAGCCACTCCGAGACCTCCGGCATCGGCACCAAGGTGGTGGGCAACGAGCCCAACGCCGCCGGTGTCCCCGTGCTGGATCAGTTCATCGGCATGAGCGGCGCAGGCTCTCTGGTAGTCGGCAAGAACATCACCGCCGTCTCCGGCGCCACCGTTTCCACCAAGGGCATCAACACGGGCGTCAATGCCGCCCTGGCCGCCGTGGAAGCTCTGGGCTAAGAAAGGAGGAGCTGCATTATGAATTTCGGTAAGCAATTGAAAGAGGGTCTCATCACGCAGAACCCCGTGCTGGTCCAGGTCCTGGGCATGTGCTCCACCATGGCCATCACCACGTCGTTCTTCAACGGCCTGGGCATGGGCGTCAGTGTGCTGATTATCCTGACCCTGTCCAACATCTTTATCTCCCTGCTGCGCAAGATCATCCCTAATGAAGTGCGTATCGCCTGCTACATCGTGGTCATCGCCGGCTTCGTGACCTGCGTCGACCTGCTGCTGAAGGCCTTCGTTCCCGCCCTGTCCAGCTCTCTGGGCGTGTTTATCCCCCTGATCGTGGTGAACTGCATCATCCTGGGCCGTGCCGAGGGCTTTGCCTCCAAGAACGGCGTGGGCGCCTCCGCGGTGGACGGCATCTGCCAGGGCATCGGCTACACGCTGGTGCTGGTGGTAATGTGCGTGGTCCGCGAGTTCCTGGGCTCCGGTAAGTTCGGCGGCGGCCTGCTGGGCGGCGGCGTGCTGGGCAAGGCACCCGGTATCGCCATTTTCCCCGAGGAGTTCGGCATCAAGGTCCTGACCCTGCCCGTGGGCGGCTTCCTGACCCTGGGCTGCCTCATCGCCCTGATGCAGTGGGCTCTGGCCAAGAGTGCTAAGAAAAAGGAGGCCAAGTAAGTTATGAGTGTGACTACGCTGCTCGCCATTTCTCTTGGCGCGATTCTGACCAATAACTTTATCTTCTCCCAGTTCCTGGGCATCTGCCCCTTCCTGGGCGTGTCCAAGAAGATCGACACCGCTGTGGGCATGGGCGCCGCCGTGACCTTCGTTATGGGTCTGGCCTCCGCGTTCTGCTATCTGGTGAACCTGGTGCTGGCGGCCCTGGGTCTGGAGTTCATGCAGACCGTGGCCTACATCCTGGTCATCGCCGGTCTGGTGCAGTTCGTGGAAATGTTCCTGAAGAAGAACATCCCCACCCTGTACACCGCCCTTGGCGTGTACCTGCCCCTGATCACCACCAACTGCGCTGTGCTGGGCGTTGCTCTGCTGAACACCCAGAACAATTACAACTTCATCGCGTCCGTGGTCTACGGCATCACCGGCGGTCTGGGCTTCCTGCTGGCCATCTTCCTGTTCGCGGCTGTCCGTGAGCAGCTGGAGGTCTCCAGTGAAAATCCCAAGGCCTTTGATGGCTTCCCCATCGCGCTGGTCACCGCCGGCCTGATGGCGCTGGCCTTCATGGGCTTCAGCGGCCTGAAGGTCTGGTAAGGAGGTAGCAACTATGACTATTGTATATGCGGTCGCCGTTCTGGGCGTACTCGCCATCGTTTTCGGCCTGATCCTCGCCGTCGCCGCCAAGGTGTTCGAGGTGGAGGTCGACCCCCGTCTGCCTGAGATCCAGGCATGTCTGGCCGGCGCCAACTGCGGCGGCTGCGGCTACCCCGGCTGCGGCGGCTGCGCCGAGGCCATCCTGGCCGGTAAGGCCCCCGTCACCGCCTGCGCACCTGCCGGTGCGGAGGGCGCTGCCAAGATCGCTGCCATCATGGGCATGGAGGCTCCCTCCGGCGACAAGATGGTGGCCCACGTGCTGTGCAACGGCGGCTGCAACGCCAAGGACAACTTTGAGTACCGTGGTGTGAAGGACTGTCTGGCAGCCACCAAGGTCTGCGGCGGCGACGCCAAGGCCTGCCGCTACGGCTGCTTCGGCTTCGGCTCCTGCGCCGCTGCCTGTAAGTTCGACGCCATCCACGTCGTCAACGGCGTGGCTGTGGTGGACAAGGAGAAGTGCACCAACTGCGGCGCCTGCCGCGCTGCCTGCCCGCACCACCTGATCGTGGAGGTGCCCTACAAGCAGAAGGTGTTCGTCAACTGCTCCAACAAGGACAAGGGCCCTGCCGTCACCAAGGTGTGCGCCTCCAGCTGCATCGCCTGCGGTATGTGTGAGCGCACCTGTAAGTTCGACGCCATCCACGTGGAGAACAACGTGGCCGTCATCGATTACAGCAAGTGCAAGAACTGCACCATGTGCGCCAAGGCCTGCCCCCGCAACGCCATCGAGCCCATCCCCACTCCTGAGGAGAAGGAGAAGTTCAAGGCTGCGCAGAAGGCTGCTGCTGAGAAGAAGGCTGCTGCCGCCAAGGCCGCCGCTGAGGCTCCCAAGGCCGAGTAACCACCTAATAAAACAAGAGACACGCCATCCGGCGTGTCTCTTGTTTTTTGATGTGGTGCCTCTCTCCGTCCTGCGGCAGGTCTAAAAAAGGAAAGGGCGGGGTATCCCCGCCCTTTCCTTTTGACGTCCGCCGTGGTATACTGGAAAAAACGACCGCAAGGAGGCTCCCCGCCATGTCCGACACCATCGCTGCCATCGCCACGCCCCAACTGCCCGGTGCCATCGGCATCCTGCGCCTATCCGGCCCCGACACGCTGGCGGCGCTGGACCGCGTGTTCCGCGCCAGAAACGGCCGCACCGCCGGTGCGCAGCAGCCTCGCAGCATGGTGTATGGCGACCTGCTGGACCGGAGCGGCAGCGTCATCGACCATGTGCTGTGCGTCCGGTTCGCAGGGCCCAACAGCTACACCGGTGAGGACTGCGCGGAGATACACTGCCACGGCTCGCCGGTGGTGCTGAACGCGGGTCTGGCCGCGCTGTTGGCCGCGGGGTGCCGTCAGGCCAGAGGCGGCGAGTTCACGCAGCGGGCCTTCCTCAACGGACGCATGGACCTGATCCAGGCGGAGTCCGTGGCGGACCTCATCGACGCGGAGACGGCGGAGGCGGCGAAAAACGCGGTGTGCCAGCTGGACGGTGTGCTGAGCCGCACCATCGCCGGTATCTACGACGGTCTGATGGCCATGGCGGCACGGTTTTATGCCGTGGTGGACTACCCCGACGAGGACATCGAGGACGTACAGCGCCAGGAGATGCTGGACACATTGAGTCGTGCCCAGCGGGAGCTGGAGCGGCTGCTGGCCACCTTCTCCCGCGGACAGCTTCTGAAGCAGGGCGTCCCCGCCGTGATCTTAGGACGGCCCAACGCGGGGAAATCCTCCCTGCTCAACGCCCTGTTAGGCTACGACCGCGCCATCGTCACCGACATCGCCGGCACCACCCGCGACACCGTGGAGGAAAAGGTGCTGGTGGGCGGCGTACTGCTGCGGCTGACGGATACCGCCGGTATCCGAAACAGCGCTGACCGCATCGAGGCTATGGGTGTGGAACGCAGCCGTCAGGCGGCGCAGCGGGCGGCGCTGGCCCTGCTGGTGCTGGACGGCTCCCAGACTCTGACAGACGAGGACGAACAGGCCATGGCGGCGGCGGAGCAGACGCCCCGCCTGCTGGTGCTGGTGAACAAGAGCGATCTGCCCCAAAAGCTGGACACGGCGGCCTTGGCTGAGCGGTTCCCCCGCGTGCTGCATATCTCCGCCCAAACCGGCGCGGGGCTGGACGCGCTGGCGGAGGCTGTGGCGGCGCTGTACCCTGCGGGGGAGACGCCTGCGGGCGAGCTGCTGACCAACGCGCGGCAGGCTGACGCCGTGGAACGCGCCCTGTCCGCCGTAGCGGAGGCCCGCGGCGCACTGGACATGGGCATGACGCCGGATATGGTGCTGACGGACTGCGAAGCGGCGCTGGAGGCACTGGGCGAGCTGAACGGCAAGCGCATCCGCGAGGATCTGGTGGATACCATCTTCTCCCGCTTCTGCGTGGGAAAATGACCGTATTTTTGTAAGAGGTGCGCAAATTTTCGGGTTTCCCCTTTTCAACTGGCGCGTTTCGTGTTACCATGGAGTATCGTGAACATCCATTCGACAAAAGGAGGCTTTTGCTATGCGTGACTATATCATCATGACCGACAGCTGCTGCGATCTGAACGCCCACATGGCCCAGGAGCTGGAGCTGAATGTGGTGCCCCTGACCGTCCACATGAACGGCAAGGACTACGCCAACATGCTGGACGGCAGTGAGATCAGCTTCGAGGAGTTTTACAAGAACATCCGCAGCGGTATCCTCAGCACCACCTCCGCCGCCAATGTAGGACAGTTCGAGGACGCCATGCGCGCCGTGCTGGCCCAGGGCAAGGACATCGTGTGCATCAACTTCTCCAGCGCTCTGTCCGCCACGTACCAGAACGCCTGCATCGCCGCCAAGACTATGGCGGACGAGTTCCCCGAGAGCCATGTCTACGTGGTGGACTCCCTGTCCGCCTCGCTGGGGCAGGGGCTGCTGCTGTATCTGGCGGTGCAGAAAAAGCGGGAGGGTCTGTCCGCTGAGGAGCTGGTGCAGTGGGTAGAGGAAAACAAGCTTCACATTGACCACTGGTTCACCGTGGACGACCTGAACTTCCTGAAGATGGGCGGCCGCGTGTCCGCCACCACCGCGTTTCTGGGTACCATGCTGTCCATCAAGCCGGTGATGCACACCTCCGACGAGGGAAAACTGGTCCCCGTCAGCAAGGCCCGCGGCCGCAAGGCCAGCCTGCAGGCCCTCATCGACAAGGTGGCGGAGCTGGGCATCGAGCCCAGTGAGCAGGTGATGTTCATCTGCCACGCAGACTGCGAGAAGGAGTCCCGCGCCGTGGCAGAGGAGCTGAAGGCCCGCTACGGCGTGAAGGAGGTCTATATCAACTACATCGGGCCTGTCATCGGCAGCCACACCGGCCCCAACACCATGGGCCTGTTCTTCGTGGGCACCAAGCGCTGACACATGATTTCACATTCGGAGGGAACGCACATGGAATGGCTGGAGCTGAAGATCGACACCTCGCCGTCGGGGCTGGACGCGGTGACAGCACTGCTGGAGCAGCAGGGCATCACCGGCGTCATCATCGACGATGAAGCGGATTTCAAGGATTTTCTGGAGCATAACCGGCAGTATTGGGACTATGTGGATGAGGACCTGCTGCGGGAAAAGGCTGGCGTCAGCCGCGTCACCTTCTATCTGGAGCGGAACGAGGATGCCCTGAACATCGTGGCGCAGGTACGCATCGCCATGTCCGCCCTGAAAAAGGAGCATCCGGAGTACGGCCCGATGCTGCTGACCATCGACAACGTGGCCGATGCGGACTGGGAAAACAACTGGAAGAAGTTCTACAAGCCCATGGAGATCGGGGAGCGGCTGCTGGTGGTACCCCAGTGGGAGGAGACCAAGGCCAGAGGACGGGTGAAGCTGGTGCTGAACCCGGGTCTCACCTTCGGCACCGGCAGCCACGCCACCACCCGGCTGTGCCTGCAATCGCTGGACAAGTACATCCATGGCGGCGAAAGAGTGCTGGATCTGGGCTGCGGCAGCGGTATCCTGTCCATCGCGGCGCTGGTTCTGGGGGCCAGAGAGGCTTTTGCCTGCGACATCGACGAGAAGTGCGTGGACGTGGCCTACGAGAACGCCGCCCTCAACGGCATCGGCAAGGACCGTTACACCGTGCGCTGGGGCGACGTGCTGACGGACAAGGCATTGCAGGCGGAATTCGGCGGCGACTATGATATGGTGGTGGCCAACATTGTGGCGGACGTCATTATGGGGCTTTCCGGCAAGGTGCGGCCCTTCCTGAAGGAGGGTGGTCTGTTCCTGTGCTCCGGCATCATCGACGACCGCGCGGAAGAGGTTTCCGCCAAGCTGCGCGCCGAAGGCTGGACCATCGTGGAGCAGCACGACTCCGAGGGTTGGTACAGCTTCCTGTGCCGGTAAAAAAATTGCATAAAAGGAGCCGGACTCATGAAGTCCGGCTCCTTTTTTCGTCCTTATCGGTATTCCCGCGGCACGGCGCTGTCCACGTATTTGGGCCGCACCTCCAGACGCACCGTGTCCCCAACGGCACAGGGCACGTCCGTCACGTCCAGCGCCAGCTGGGTGGCGCCCACCACGCCCCGCACAGGGCAGCGCCGGCCGTTGACCAGCCCCGTCAGACCGTTGCTGCGCAGCAGTGCCCGCCCGGTGCGGAGCAGCCGGTACACCCTATCCCGCAGGCGCAGGGCGTTGGACTCCTCCGTTACCCCCACGCCGCTGGTATAGCCCGCCGGCAGCAGGGCCAGACGCGTGGGCCGCTTGGTGCGGTACGCGCCGGCGTAGCCCACCTTCCAGCCAGACGGCAAGTCCTTCAGCTCCATGACCTGCGTCTCCAGCCAGCCGATCTTCTCCAGCCCCAGTGGGTCCGGCACCGACAGCCGCCCCAGCAGCGCCGAGCCCAAACGCACCGCGTCCAGCTGCATCTCCGGATACCGCAGAAACGCGGAGGAGGCGCAGACGTGGCGCAGCCCCGTCTCGATACCGGCTCGCTCCAGCAGGGCCGCTCCCTCCTGAAACCGCTGGTACTGCCGGCGGGTCAAGGCTTCGTCGGCGGCGTTGGCGAAGTGGGTGAACACCCCCTCCACCCGCATCGATGGCAGGCTTTTCAGCAGGGCGGCGGCCTCCGTCACGTCCTGCGGCAGGAAGCCGAAGCGGCCCATGCCGGTGTCCAGCTTCACGTGGACGCGGGCAGTGACGCCTTTTTCCACGGCCACGGCGGACACCGTCTCCGCCGCAGCGCAGGAGCCCACCGTCAGGATGGCGCCGCAGTCCAGCAGGACGGCCACATCCCGTGGCACTGCGGTGGAGGACAGCATCAGCACCTCCGCCGCGATCCCCGCCTGACGCAGAGCCGCAGCCTCCTCCGCCGTGGACACAGCCAGCATATCCACGCCGTGCTCCGTCAGAAAGCGGGCGTAGTCCGTCAGGCCCAGCCCGTAGCCGTTCCCCTTCACCACGCCGATGATGCGGGCCGACGCAGCTCGCCGCAGCCTGTCCAGGTTCCGCGCCAGCGCCGCGGCGTCGATGACCAGTTTGCGCACGGTATTATCCCCCCTCCGGTGATGTCTGTATTTCGATTATACCCCTTCTGCGGCGGTACGCAAGTGAGCCGCTGCCGATTTAAGGTGTTCGGCGGAAACATTTAATAAAATCGCAAGATTCGACAGTCTCCGTCTGCAAAAAGGGGCATATCGCGGATATGCCCCTTTTCGTTATTCGCTGTCGCCCGGCAGATACCCGGGCGCCACCAGAATGATCTTGTTGCCCACGTCGTAGTGGCTGTCGGCCTCCACGCGGCTGGACAGCAGGTTGCCGTCGCCATCGTAGATGTTGCGCCACGTCCGGACGTAGTAGCCGGTATGGCCATACTGGTCGATGACCTCCTCGCCCGGGGCCACGTCCGGGGACTCCTGATATACCGTCTGATAGTCCGTGACGCCCAGCACGGCGTTGGTCATGACCACGTAGTGATCATCCACCTTGGTGCCCAGAATGGTACACGTCACCTCGTTGGTATTGTCGTTGTAGGACGTGACGATCTTAATAGGATAGTCGCGGCTGTTGCGGAAGGCGAAGTCCGGCCCGCCCCAGCTCACCGTGGCGTCGCAGCCAATGGGCATATAGCCCGGATTGAACATGTGGCAGTAGCGCAGCACGATATCCAGATCGCTGAGCAGCACCGCGTAGTACAGCGTGGAGGACACCTGGCAGATACCGCCGCCGATGCCGGTGGTGGTGCGCCCGCCCTCGTAGACGCCGGCCTCCTGATAGCCGCGGGCCGCCGTGCGCTGGCCCACCGTGGAGTTATACCAGAACTCCTCGCCGGGGTTATAGATCCTTCCGTTGATGGCCGCCGCCGCCAGCTTGATGTTCTGGTGACGGCCCCAGGGGCCCGCACACTTGGTGGTGTACGTGCCCAGCACGTCGCGGAACATGCACTCCTCCAGCTCCTCAGTGGACACGGTAGGAAATTCCACCTCCGCATCGGCCAGGAACTCCGTGCCCGCCGGCGCGGCGTCCAGCTGAGCCTGCACCGCCGTCACATCGAAGGAAAGGCCCACGCGGGACTCGGTGGGCTTCCCCGTCTCCTTGTCGCAGACGGCCTCCACCTTCTCTCCCGCCAGCTGGTCGTGTATCGCCTGCACATCCACGGTCTGGGCCTTCTTCTCCTCATAGACGCAGGCCACCGGCGTCAGCTCCCCGCTTTGCAGCATGGCGGCAAGGTCGCTCTCCAGCTGCGGCGCGTCCAGCATGCGGCCGTCAGCAGGCTTGGTGATATACAGGCCCTCGCCCTTTTCCAGACGGTAGCCGCCGTCCACCACTGTGCAGTTCAGCGATGCCGCCAGCTTCTCGCAGGCAGCATCCAGCGCCGACTGATCCACGTCCAGCGCCGGTACGGCGGAGGTCTGGGCAAACCAGCTGCGGATCAGCTCATACCCGCCGCGGAGCCATGCCAGCGCCCCGCCGCCCCAGCTTTCGTACCGCCGGGACGCACCGGCGGCCACAGCCGCCGCCTGGGGCGTCACGGTGACGCCCAGCTCCTCCAGCGTGACGGCGCCGATGCTCTCACCGCTCTCCGTCAGGGTCACGGCGGTGTCATGGAGGACCCGCCCGCCCTGCTGCTCCCACAGCGCTTCGATCTGCTGGGCAGCCTGTCCCGACACGTCCACCCCCAGCACATCCGTGTGGGGCAGCGCGGTGTCGTTATACAGGAACTGCACCACCGCGCAGGCGGCTATGTAGGCCAGTGCCAGCACGCCCACGACGATGCCGACGATCAAGCCCGCCTTTCTGCCGCCGGAGACCGGCGGCTTCTCCGGCGCAATCTGTTCCAGCCGTGCGCCGTCGGCCGCTTCTGTCGTTTTCACAGAGGACACGATGTTTTCTTCCATAGATGTCCCCCTCCTTCCCTTTCGCCACAGGGGTACCCTGTGCCAGCCCATGATACCATACCCCTGTGGGAAATGGGTTACGAATCCGTAACAACCCCTGCGGGGCGGCGCTTGGGAATGTGGATGGTCAAGAGGATCTCCTCGTCCGTGTCGCAGCGGCCTACCTCCGCGCCTACGCCCGCTGACTGCATCAGCCGCACGCCCCGCTCCACGCTGTTCAGGAACAGCCGCACGTCCTTGATGATGTACGTGGGACGCCGCCGCAGCGGCTCCGTCCGGTTCTGGGCGGCCAGAGTATCAATGTATTGCTCCGCCTGGGCCACGTTGAGACCCCGCTGTCCCATGTGCCGCGCCGCCGCCAGCTGCTGCTCCGGGTCGGTGAGCCGCAGCAGCGCCCGGGCATGGCGCTCCGTCAGGCCGTACTGCCGCAGGCAGTCCGTCACCGGCGGCCCCAGCCGCAGCAGCCGCAGCTTGTTGGCGATGGCGGGCTGGGACTTGCCCAGCTTCTCCGCCGCCTGCTGCTGGGACAGGCCGTACCGCCCGATGAGGCGGGAGATGGCCGCCGCCTCCTCCAGATAGTCCAGATCCCGCCGCTGCAAATTCTCGATGAGGGCCAGCAGCGCCGCGTCCTCCTCCCCCACCGCCGCAATGAGACACGGCACCTCCCGCAGGCCCGCCATGCGGGCGGCCCGCAGCCGCCGCTCTCCCGCCACCAACTCGTAATAGCCGCCCTTGTCCCGCACCGTCAGCGGCTGTAAAATCCCGTAGGCGCGGATGCTGTCCGCCAGCTCCCGCAGCGCCGTCTCGTCAAAGCTGCGGCGGGGCTGCTGCGGATTGGGCCGCACGGCGCCAATGGCGATATAGCGGACGCGGCTGGACAGAAACTCCCCCTTCTGGTTTTTCCTCATGGTCTCCCCCTCCTTTCCCTCCATTTTACGGCGTATTTGCCGCGAAATCAGGCAGAAACCGTCGGGAAATCCGAAAAATCTGTCCCTGCGCGCAAAAAAAGACGCCCGCAGGCGTCTTTTTTATGTCCTATTCATATCATTGCCTCATTGCCGCTCCCGCTTCAGCCGCCGGATGTCCTCGCCGAAGAAGGGCAGGATCTCGTACTCCCCCTCCAGACGGGACAGCACGGACCGGCCGTAGCGGCTGCCGATCTCCTCCGGCGCCAGATTGGTGCTGATGATGGTGGAGCGCTTTTCCATCAGCCGCCCGTTGATGATCTGGTACAGGGCGCTCTGGACGAAGGAGGTGGTCATCTCTGTACCCAGATCGTCCAAAATCAGCAGGTCGCAGCGCATGCAGCGGTCCGCGTCCTCGCCGCCGTCCTCGTCCCGCCGGAATTTGGCATCCTCGAACCGTGCGAACACGCTGGCCGCCGTGTCGTACACCACGGAGAAGCCGTTTTCGCTGACCACCCGCGCGATGCAGGCGGAGAGAAACGTCTTGCCCAGTCCCGTACCGCCGGACAGCAGCAGGCTGCCGCCGCCCTTGGCGAACTGGTAGGCGTAATCGCGGCAGACGTCGAAGTTCCGCTCCATATTGGCCCGGGGCGACACGCCGAAGGCCGGCTGCACCGCGCTGTCATACCAGTCGAAGCTGAACGTCTCGAAGCTGTCCTCCCCCAGGGGCAGCAGGCGGGACAGCTCCGCCAGCTGCTCGCGGGCGTAGTAGGCCCGCAGGCAGCCGCACACGCGGCCGTTGGCATAGCCGGTGTCGCCGCACAGGCGGCAGGCAGGCTTCTCCTCCAGATAGTCCGCAGGATAGCCCATGGCTGCCAGCAGCTGCGTCCGCTCCTGCTGTAAGGCCAGGTTCTCGTCCCGCAGTACCCGAATGGCGGGCAGCGGGTCCGTCCCCCGGGCCAGTGCGGAGGAGATAATGCGGCTCATGGTGCCCCGCAGCTCCGTCTCGATCTCCGCCAGCCGCGGCTCACGGGCGTAGAGCGCCCGCCGCCGCTGATCCAGCTGGGCGGATCGGCGCTGCTTGTCCTCGTCGAAGCGGGCCAGCGCCCGCTGCATGATCCTGCCGTCGTATGCCATGTCGTCACCTCTTGATGTACCGGCGCATCCACGCGTTCTGCTCCGCGCCCCCCTGCTGGCCGCTCTGGCCGCCGCTCTGGGCCGGTGCGCTCTTGCGCTCCTCGCCCTTTTCCACCTGCTGCGGCGTGTGCCAGCCGTTTTCGTGCCAGCGGCGCAGGATGCCGTTGAGATAGCGCCAGTTCATATCCTTCTTATAAAACACCGTCCGCTCATAGGCCATGGCCACCGTCTCCGGCGGGAAGCCCATGTCCATCCATTCTGTGATATAGCGGCTCTCCGCTTCCACCGGCGGGCGGTCCGGCAGCTGCATCGCCTTCATATACGCCCCCATCTTCTGGCGGCGGCGGCTCCACGTCCGCAGGTAGGCGGCGGCGCTGTCCTGATCGAACAGGCCCAGCTGGGCCCAGTGATAGCCCTCCTTCTCCACCTGCCGCATGGTGGGCCGGCGTCCCTCGCCCCACTGGGCTCTGGCCCTGTCCACACAGTGGCACAGCAGCAGATAGATCACGTCCGCCGGCAGGCCCAGATCATCGTACAGCCCTGCCAGTATCTGCAAGTCTGCGGTGCGCAGCTTTTTGCCCAGCTGCTGCTCCGCCTGGGGGATCAGCAGGCGGAAGCCCTCGTTGTCCGTCAGCAGGGCGGTGATGTCCTCTGCGGAGTAAACGGGCTTTTCCGCCGCCGGTTCGGGACCGGGCGTCTGGGGCCGCGGCAGGAGTCCCAGCTCCTGCAATACCCGCTCCGCCGCGTCCAGCCGCAGGCGGCTCATGGTGGGCAGCACCTTTTCCAGCTCCTCCGGCGTCACGCCGCGGCCGAACCGCTGCAGCGCCAGATACAGCAGGGCGGCATCGCCCTCCCCGCGGCGCAGCAGGCTCTCCACTGCGGCGGCGGGCAGCGTGATATTCTCTTGTCCGCCCCGCAGGATATAACCGCTCATGGCTCCGGCCTCCCTTTTCTCAGTGCCCCCTATTTTACATGAAAAGTCCGTCGGCGTAAAGCAGGGACGGTCACATTTTTACAAATTTCCGCTTTTCGTCAAAATAGGCTTTCCACAGCGGGAAATTGTGCTATAATGGATGCTGTATTGATATCTTTACCAATAGAGACAACATAATTTTTGCGAAGATACAGAGGAGGTTGACCTATGGCGAATCGGGTAACAATGACCATCTGCGGCACGGAGTACACGCTGGTGGCAGAGGAGGACGCGGCCTATATGGAGAAGGTAGGCGCCATGGTGGACGGCGAGATGCGCCAGCTGATGGACGGCGCTCACATGAGCCGCGACAACGCCGCCGTACTGGCCGCCGTGAACCTGGCGGATGAGCTGTGCAAGGCCCAGGAAAACGCCGACAATCTGCGCCGCCAGCTGAAAACCTATCTGGACGAGGCCAGCCGCGCCAAGAATGAGGCCGCCGAGCTGCGCCGCAAGCTGCAGTCCCAGCAGAACCGCAAGGGATGATGGAGCTCCTCTCCCCCGCCGGCGGCCTCGACTCCCTCATTGCCGCCGTCCAGACCGGCGCGGACGCGGTATATATGGGCTTCGGCGCCTTTAACGCGCGGCGCAGTGCCAAAAACTTCACCGATGAGGAATTCGCTTCGGCAGTGGCGTACTGCCATCTGCGAGGCGTGCGGGTCTTTCTGACGCTGAACACCCTGCTGACGGACCGTGAGCTGGAGCAGGCGGCAGAGTCGCTGCGCAAGGCCAGTGATATGGGCGTGGACGCCGTACTGGTGCAGGACTGGGGGCTGCTGACCCTGGCCCGTGAGATCGTGCCGGACGTACCGCTCCACGCCAGCACCCAGATGAGCCTGTTCACCCTGGGCGGAGCCAACGAGGCCGCCGCGCTGGGACTGGAGCGGGTGGTGCTGGCCCGCGAGCTGGCCCGCGATGAGATACGTGAGATCTGCGCCGGCTGTCCCGCCCAGATCGAGGTTTTTGCCCACGGCGCACTGTGCATGTGCTACTCCGGTCAGTGCGAGATGAGTGCCGTGGTGGGCGAGCGCAGCGGCAACCGCGGCGCCTGCGCCCAGCCCTGCCGCCTGCCCTACGGGGTCAACGGGCCCTGCCGCGGCGGCCATCCCCTGAGCCTGAAGGACGCCAACCTGTCGGCGTATCTGACGGAGATGGAGGCCATGGGCGTGGCCTGTCTCAAGCTGGAGGGTCGGATGAAGCGGCCGGAGTATGTGGCGGTGGTCACCGGCATCTACCGGCGGCTTTTGGACGAAAAGCGTCGGCCCACGGCGGAGGAGAGCCGCCAGCTGGAGCAGGCGTTTTCCCGCAGCGGATTCACCGACGGCTACTGGCTGGGCAAAAAGGGTCCCCAGATGTTCGGCACCCGTCCGGAGAACGCGCCGGAGCCGAAGGAGCTGTTTGCAAAGGCCCGTGAAATGTATGAAAACGGGCGGGAAAACAGGAAAATACCGGTAAATCTCCGTCTGTCAGTACGGCGAGGCGAACCTGTGCGGCTGAGCGGCGCCTGCGCCGTCCACGGCGGCGCGGCCTTCGCCGTGGACGGCGCTGTACCGGAGGAAGCCCGGAACCGCGCGGTAACAGCGGAGGAGCTGCGGCAGCGGCTGAGCAAGACCGGCGGCACCGTATTCACAGCAGACCGTATCGAGATCGAGCTGGATGAGGGACTGACGATACCCGCCAGCGCCGTCAACGGTCTGCGCCGGGAGCTGCTGGAGGAGCTGGCAAAGCGGCGGATGGACATCCCACCCCGCCGGAAGCTGCCTGCCCTTCCCCTGCCGGATGCGCCGGAGGGCGGGCAGGCTATGCGCTTCACCTGTTCCGTGCAGAAGGCAGAGCAGGTGACGGCGGCACTGCTGGCAGAAAAGCCTGCGGCGGTGTATGTTCCTGTGGAAGAGCTGGAGCGGCTGGCCCCCGAACTGGACTGGGGCGAGACGGAGCTGTGCGCCGTGCTGCCCCGCATTTTCCGGACGGCGGACGAGACGCCCCTTCGGCAGCTGCTGGAGCAGCACCCCGAGGCGTCGGCGGTGGCCATAGGCAATCTGGGCCACCTCCCCATCGTGCGGGGACTGAACCGGACGCTGCGGGGCGACTTCGGACTGAACATTTTCAACTCCCGCGCCCTGCTGTTCTGGCAGGGACAGGGGTTGGCCAGCGCGACAGTCTCCTTCGAGTTAAGGTGGCAGCAGGTGCGGGATCTCCGGAAGTACCTGCCCTGCGAGGCCATCATTTACGGGCGGCTGCCGCTGATGGTGATGGAGAACTGCGTCACCAGATGCAGCGTGGGCTGCACCCACGGGGCAGGCAGCGTCCTCACCGATCGTACCGGCGCACGATTCCCTGTGCTATGCGGCTACGGCTGCCGGTGCGAGATCCAGAACAGCAAGACGCTGTTCCTCGCCGACAAGCCGGAAATGCGGCGCTGCGGCCTGACCTATGGGCGGCTGCGGTTCACCACGGAGACACCGGAGCAGTGCGTGCAGGTGCTGCAGCGGTATCAGAACGGCGGCAACTGGACGCCGGAGGACCTGACCCGCGGCCTGTTTTACCGCGGCGTCGAGTAAACTTATAGTATAATTACGATAGTATATTACAGATAGTTTTCAATATTTGAGGAAAATTTGCCTATGGAACTGAAGATCAAAGCTCTGTCCCCCAAAATCGGGACGGACATCCCCCTGCCCCGCTTCGCCACGGCGGGCGCGGCGTGCATGGACCTGTACGCCTGCATCGACCAGCCGGTGACGCTGGCCGCCGGTGAGCGGCGGCTCATCCCCACCGGCATCGCCATCGCCCTGCCCTCGGCGGACTATGTGGCGCTGGTGTTCGCCCGCAGCGGGCTGGGCATCAAGCAGGGTGTGTGCCTGTCCAACGGCGTGGGCGTCATTGACAGCGACTACCGCGGCGAGATCGGGGTGGGTCTGGTGAATCTGGGCGGCGAAGCCTACACCATCCAGCCCGCCGACCGCATCGCCCAGCTGATGGTGACGCCGGTGGTGCAGCCCACGGTGGTGCCGGCGGACACGCTGGACGAGACGGATCGCGGCACGGGTGGCTTCGGCTCCACGGGGCGGTGAGCGGTATGGCGAGGATCATACTGGCCTCCGGCTCCCCGCGGAGGCAGGAGCTTTTGCAGCGGATCGGCATCCGTGACTTCACCGTCCGCGTGCCCCAGGTGGAGGAGTGGTATCCCGACGGATTGACGCCGGAGGAGATCGTGCGCTACATCTCACGCGAGAAGTCTCAGGCTGTGGCGTCCATGGAGAATGAGATCGTCATTACCGCCGACACCATGGTGTTTCTGGACGACAAGAAGCTGGGTAAGCCCGCTGACGAGGCCCAGGCGCTGGCCATGCTGACGGCGCTGCAGGGGCGGCGCCACACGGTGTGTACCGGCGTCACGGTGCGGCAGGGGCAGCGGGTGCTGACCCGCGCCCTGTCCACGGATGTCTATTTCCGCGCCGCGTCGGAGGCAGAGCTGCGGGCCTACATCGCCGGCGGCGAACCCATGGACAAGGCGGGGGCCTACGGCGTGCAGGGCCAGGGCGCGCTGCTGGTAGAGCGCATCGACGGCGACTTTTTCAACGTGATGGGGCTGCCGGTGCTGCTGCTGAGCCGGATGCTGGCGGAGTTCGGCATCACCCTGCTGGGCTGAAAGGAAACGGTCAATGAAGCGATTTTTTACCAAAACAGGTATCTGGCTGCTGGGCGGCGCGGCGGTGATCGCCGTGGTACTGTGCATCATCTCGGCCATGGGCTCCGGCACCAGCTTTCTCCACAACGCATTGGGCGTTATCGCGTCCCCCTTCCGCGCAGCCGGATCGGCTGTGGTGAACTGGGTGGACGGCATCAGCGACCACTTTGCCAGCGTGGAGGAATTGCAGGCGGAGAACGAGGCCCTGCGGCAGGAGAATGCCCAGCTGCGGCAGGAGCTGCAGAGCGCCCAGCCCGCAGCGCAGGAGAACCAGCGGCTGCGGAAGCTTCTGGGCTTGCGGGAGCAGCGATCCGACCTGAAGTTTGAGGCGGCCCGCGTCACCCAGCGGGACGTGTCCAACTGGGCCAGCACACTGGTGCTAAACCGCGGCAGCCAGCACGGCGTGGCGGAAAACGACTGCGCCGTGGATTGCTACGGCAATCTGGTGGGTGTGGTGACGGAGGTGGGCCTGAACTGGTGCCGCCTGACCACCATCCTGGACACCGGCTCCCAGCTGGGCGCTATGGTGTTCCGCACGGAAGAGACGGCCATCGCCGCCGGAGATCTGGCGCTGATGAGCCAGGGCAAGCTGAAGCTCACCTATCTGCCGGACTCCTCCACCCTTATCACGGGGGATCTCATCGTCACCTCCGGTCTGGGCGGGTACTATCCCTACGGGCTGACCATTGGTTCCGTGGAGGATGTGCGCACAGACGACGGCGGGCTGGCCCGCTACGCGGTGCTGGAGCCCCGCTGCGACCCGGAGGGGCTGACGGACCTGTATATCATCACCGACTTCGACGTGGTGGAGTGACCGCGGGAAAGGAGACGCCATGACTCGGCGCGCCATCGTGCAAAAATGGATACTCTACTGCCTGTGTGCGCTGGTGCTGCTGGCGGTGCAGGACCTGATCCTGGTACGCATCCGCATCGGCGGCGTCCACCCCTTCCTGCTGCCGGCGCTGGCGGTCATTCCCGTAACGCTGGAGCGCAGCGGGCAGTCGCTGCTGTACGCCCTGTTCTTCGGGCTGGCCTGCGATCTGCTGATGCCCACCGGCGTGTTCGTGTGCTTCTACTGCCTGGTCTTTCTGGCGGCGGCGGTCATCGCGCAGCTGCTGTCCGGTCAGGTCATCGTGGCGGGATTTTTCTGCTCGCTGGCAGCGAACGCCGTGGGCCTGCTGCTGTGCGGGCTTTTGCAGATCCTACTGCGGACGTACCAGCAGAGCATCTCCACCGGTCCGGCGCTGATGCTGATGGGCAAGGAGCTGCTGCTGTCGCTGGCGGCCACGCCGCTGGCACATATCTCGTTTTACAAGGTGTTCCGCCTGACGCGGAGCGCATGACCAAAAGGAGCTTCCCATGATGCAGAACCCACATCCGGCCAAGCGGAGGGTCATCGCCCTGCTGGCGTTTTTCGGCGCGTTCCTGCTGCTGTTCGCGGTGGTGCTGTACGACGCCCAGATCCTCCACGGCGGCGAAAACCGCGCCAAATCCATCTCCAGTAATGCCGCCAGCGAGACGGTGACGGCCTCCCGCGGCATCATCACCGACCGCAACGGCAAGGTGCTGGTGTCTAATCGGCTGGCCTATACGCTGGTGTTCGACCGCAGCGGCTTTGCCGATGATGCGGCGCTGAACGCCGCCATCCTGCGGCTGGTGCAGCTGTGCGAGGAGACGGGGACCGGCTGGAACGACACCCTGCCCATTGGGCGGGTGGGCAACTTCCTGCGGTACTCCAACGCGCGGTCGGAGACCTTTGACAAGTTTATCGAAAAAAACGATCTGACCTCCGGCGCCAGCGGGCGGCAGCTCCTCTCGGAGCTGCGGGAGCTGTACCACGTGGACGAAAGCCTGTCGGAGCGGGAGGCGCGGCTCATCGTAGGCGTGCGGTATGAGCTGCACAGCCGCGACAGCTACACCTTCGCCGAGGATGTGTCCACGGAGGTGCTGAGTCTCATCACCGATGGACGGTACGAGGGTGTCACCATCCGCACCGCTTCGGCGCGCGTATACAACACTGCGCTGGCGGCCCACATTCTGGGCACCATCGGCCCCATCTGGCAGGAGGAGTGGAGCAGCAGCGAGGACACCGGCTATGTGGGGTACGCCGACAAGGGGTACTCCATGAACGATCTGGTGGGTAAGGACGGCGTGGAGAAGGCATTTGAGTCCTACCTGCGGGGCACGGACGGGCGGCGGCTCATCACCACCGACGAGACCGGCAAGATCACCGGTGAGCTTTACACCCGTGAGCCGCAGCCAGGCGGCACGGTGGCGCTGACGCTGGACATCGATCTCCAGGCCGATGTGGAGGCGGCGCTGGCGGAGACCATCTCCGGCATGATCGACAAGGACAGCAACGAACGCGGCGGTGCGGCCGCCGTGGTGAGTGTAGGCACCGGCGAGGTGCTGGCGCTGGCCAGCTACCCCACCTACGACCTGTCCACGTTCAACGAGGACTACGATGAGTTGGTGAACGACCAGCGGCTGCCCATGTTCAACCGCGCTACCCAGGGCATTTATGCCCCAGGCTCCACATTCAAGATGGTGACGGCGGTGGCGGCACTGGAGAGCGGCATCATCACGCCGTCCTCCATCATCCAGGACCGCGGTATCTACACCTATTACAAGGATCCGCAGCCCATGTGCTGGATCTACAGTCAGACCGGCTCCACCCACGGACGCATCAATGTGTCTCAGGCCATCACCGACTCCTGCAACTACTTTTTCTATGAGGTGGGCCGGCTCACCGGTATCCGGACACTGGACAGCTACGCCTCTCAGTTCGGGCTGGGGCAGTCCACCGGCATTGAGATCGGCGACTCCAGCGGCGTGCTGGCCTCCCCCGAGTGGGCGGAAAGCCACGATCAGGAGTGGACCGACGGCCAGACCATTACCGCCGCCATCGGCCAGTCCTACAACCTGTTCACGCCGCTGCAGCTGGCCAACTACGTGGCCACGCTGGTGGGCGGCGGCGATCACTATCAGGCTCATCTGCTGAAGAACGTCAAGGCCTACGACAACTCGCGGCTGCTGTACATGTACGACGACAATCCGATAAATACAGTCGAAATGTCCGATACTACGTTGAATGCTGTGACCAGGGGCATGCACGAGCTGACGGTGTCCGGCTCCGTGGCCTACGCCTTCGAAAACTGCGTGGTATCCGCCGGCGCAAAAACCGGTTCGGCTCAGGTGGGTACCGACATCGCCAACGGCGTGTTCGTGGCCTATGCGCCCTACGAAAAACCCGAGATCGCCGTGGCCATCGTCATCGAGAAGGGCGGCAGCGGCGCGGCGCTGGCCAACACGGCGGTGGAGATCATCAACTCCTGGTTCAGCCGCGCCCAGGACGGCACTGCCATAGGCGAAAATACCCTTTTAAAGTAAGTGTGAGGTCTTTCTATGTTTCCTGTTTTTGATCCGCGGGACGCCGCCTGCAAGTCCCCCTTCGGCGCGGTAGCCTGCGGCGCTGAGGTGTCCTTTACCCTGCGGGACGGTGACTACTACGCCTGTGAGCTGCTGGTACACCGCGAATTCGCGGGGGTGGACGAGGTATGCCCCCTCCCCCCTGCCGAGGGCGGCTTCTCCGGCATATACACTGCGCCGCAGGAGCCGGATCTGTGCTGGTACGCCTTTCGGTTCACCCGCGCGGACGGCAGCACCGTGTGCTACGGCCGCAGCGGCTGGTGCGGACAAGACGCGCTGGTGCGGTGGCAGCTGACGGTGTATGAGGACACGCCCACTCCCGCATGGTTCGGACAAGGCGTGACGTATCAGATCTTTCCGGACCGGTTCCGGCGCACCTCTGTGCCGGATGTCGGCGGTATGGTGGGCCGGCGGTGGGTCCACGACAACTGGAGCGACCAGCCGGTGTTCCTGCCGGATGAGCAGGGACAGATCACCAACCGCGATTTTTTCGGCGGGTCGCTGGCGGGTATCACGGAGAAGCTGGACTATCTCAAGAGCCTATCGGTGTCCACCATCTATCTCAACCCCATATTTGAAGCGGACAGCAACCACCGCTACAACACGGCAGATTACCACGCCATCGACCCCATGCTTGGCTCCGAGGAGGACTTCCGCACGTTGTGCCGCGAGGCTCACGCACGAGGCATCCACATTATTCTGGACGGTGTGTTCAACCACACCGGCTCCAACAGCCGGTATTTCAACGCGGAGGGATTCTATCCCGAGCCGGGGGCGGCCCAGAGCACGGAATCTCCGTATTTCAGCTGGTACAGCTTCCACCCGTGGCCCACGGACTACGATGCCTGGTGGGGCGTACACACCCTGCCGGCGGTGAACGAGGAACAGCCGGACTACCGGCGGTTCATCATTTCGGACAAGGATTCCGTGGTGCGGCACTGGCTCCGCGACGGGGCCGACGGCTGGCGGTTGGACGTGGCCGACGAGCTGCCGGATGACTTTATCGCCGCCATCCGCGATGCCATCCAAGCGGAGAAGCCCAACGGCTATCTGCTGGGTGAGGTGTGGGAGGACGGCAGCAACAAGATCGCCTACTCCCGACGCAGGCGCTATCTTCTGGGGCGGGAGACCCACGGGCTGATGAACTACCCCTTCCGGACGGCGTTGTTGACGTGGCTGGGCGGCGGTGATGCCGCTGCCTTCCGCGACGACATGGAGACCATACGGGAAAACTATCCCCCCGCGGCGTTTTACGGGGCCATGAACTTTCTGGGGACCCACGACACGCCCCGTATCCTGACCCTGCTGGGTGTGGAACGGACGCCGGAGGACAAGGGGCAGCGGGCGGCATACCGCCTCTCCCCCGCCGAGCTGGCGCGGGGACAGAAGAAGCTGCGTCTGGCGGCTATGCTGCTGTACAGCTTCCCAGGCTCCCCCACCCTGTACTATGGCGATGAGGCGGGAATGCAGGGGTTCGAGGACCCGCTGAACCGCGGCACCTATCCCTGGGGCGGTGAGGATGGATCGCTGCTGGCCTTCTTCCGGCGGCTGGGACAGCTGCGGGCGGAACGGATATCCATGCAGTGCGGCATCATCCGCTATCTCCACGCCCAGGGCGGCGGACTGGTGGTAGAGCGGCTCCACGGGACGGAGCGCACCGTGACGGCACTGAACGCCGGTGATACGCCGCTGGAGCTGACGCTGCCGTGGGACGGACGGCTGTGCATCGACGCCGTGACGGGTCAGCAGTTCCTATCGCAGAACGGCACGGTACACTTGACGCTGCCGCCGCTGGATGGCGTGATACTGGTGTGAGTAGATAAGCAGATACGGAAGGAGGGTGTTTCACGTGAAACACCCTCCCCCTTTTTCTGAGGCGGCATGTTTCACGTGAAACATGCGTCAGGGCGCGCAGTTCGACGTTTCACGTGAAACAGTTTCTGTTTTTTGCAAATTCTCTATTGAATCCACAGGTGCACCTGTTATATAATACTCCCAAGGCGGCGCTGTCCGCTGCCTTTGCCGCGCCTCCACACGGGGTGAGGCCGCTGTTTACGGCGGCGTCGGGCGGGATACTATATAGAAAGAGGAATTTGCTGTGTCCAAGATCATCGCCATCGTCAACCAAAAAGGCGGCGTGGGTAAGACCACCACCTGTGTCAATCTGGCCGCCGCTGTGAAGGCCAAGGGTAAGCGGGTGCTGCTGTGTGATTTCGACCCGCAGGCCAACGCCACCAGCGGCATGGGCGTGGACAAATCCGTGTCCAACGGTGTGTATGACGTGCTCATCAACGGCACGGAGACGGCAAAGGCCATCATCTCCACCCCCTACGGAGATGTGCTGCCCAGCAGCAAGGCGCTGGCCGGTGCGGGTGTGGAAATGATTGAGATGGAGAACCGCCAGTTTCTGCTGAAGGCCGCGCTGCGGCAGGTGGTGGAGCAGTACGACTTCATCTTTATCGACTGTCCCCCGTCGCTGGAGCTGCTGACACTGAACGCGCTGTGCGCCGCCAACAGCCTGCTGGTGCCGGTGCAGGGCGAGTATTACGCGCTGGAGGGGCTCAGCGACCTGATGAACACAGTGCGCATCGTGCGGCGCAGCATGAATCCGTCCCTGGACATAGAGGGTGTGCTGCTGACCATGTTCGACGGGCGCACCAACCTGTCCATTCAGGTGGCCCAGGAAGTCAAGCGATTCTTTGGCACCAAGGTATACAGCACCGTCATCCCCCGCAACGTCCGACTCAGCGAAGCGCCCAGCCACGGGCGGCCCATCACCGCTTACGACCGCAACTGCCGCGGAGCTGACGCCTACATCGCGCTGGCGGAGGAATTTTTGAAACGAAACGCCTGAAAGGAGACGCAGTATGGCAAACACATCCAAGGGCCTCGGAAAGGGTCTCGGCGCTCTTATGGGCGACGATATGATGGCCCTCCACGAGGAAAAGACCAGTCTGATGCTGCCCATCAGTCAGGTAGAGTCCTGCGCGGCCCAGCCGCGCAAGCTGTTTGACCCCGATGCACTGGCCGACCTGGCCGACTCCATCCAGCAGCACGGCATCATCCAGCCGCTGACGGTGCGGAAGCTCCAGTCCGGCTATTACCAGATCATTGCGGGCGAGCGCCGATGGCGCGCCGCCCGCATGGCGGGGCTGACTCAGGTGCCCGCCGTGGTCATCGAGGCCGACGACCGCAAGGCTATGGAACTGGCCATGATCGAGAACCTGCAGCGTGAGGATTTGAACCCCATTGAAGAGGCCGAGGGGTACAAGGTGCTGATGGAGCAGTACAACATGACCCAGGAGGAAACGGCCAAACGTGTAGGCAAGTCCCGTCCCGCCGTGGCCAACGCCCTGCGGCTGCTGAACCTGTGCGAGCCGGTGCGGGCCATGGTGGAGGACGGCAGGCTGTCCGGCGGGCACGCCCGTGCGCTGCTCCCCCTCCCTGCCAAGCAGCAGGAAACGGCGGCGGCAGCCGTGCTGAAAAGTGAGCTGTCCGTGCGGCAGACGGAGCTGTTGGCTAAGAAGCTGATGGCGGAGACGCCGGAAAAGCCGGCCAAGGACCCCTTGTCCGTCAACTACGCCGAGGAGGCCGCCCGAGAGCTGGGCGAGCGTCTGGGCCGCGGCTGCCGCATCGTCAGCGGCCGCAAAAAGGGGCGCATTGAGCTGGAGTACTACGGTACCGACGATCTCAACGATCTGCTGGACGCACTCCACGCCATCAAAAAGAAATAACTGGGCTGTTTCACGTGAAACAGCCGGAAATCGAGGTTCACAATGCTTGATATCAAATTTGTGCGGGAAAATCCCGAGGCGGTAAAGGAGAACATCCGCAAAAAGTTCCAGAACGCCAAGCTGCCTCTGGTAGATGAGGCCATCGCCCTGGACGCCGAGCGCCGCCAGGCCATCGCCGATGGCGAGGCGCTGAAGGCGGAGCGCAACAAGCTGTCCAAGGCCAACGGTCCCCTGTTCGGACGGCTGAAAAAGTGTACCGATGAGGCGGAAAAGGCCGCCATCCAGGCTGAGATCGATGCCAACAACGCCGCCGTCAAGGCGGACGCGGAGCGTATGGCCCAGCTGGAGGCCAAGAAGGAGCACGCCGAGTCCGCGCTGAACAAGATCATGCTGGTCATTCCCCAGATGATCGATCCCTCCGTGCCCATCGGGCCGGACGATAGCTGCAACGTGGAGGTGCAGCGGTTCGGCGAGCCAAAGACGCCGGACTTTGAGGTGCCCTACCACACCGACATCATGGAGCGCTTTGACGGCATCGACATGGACGCCGCGGCCCGCGTGTCCGGCAGCGGCTTCTACTACCTGCTGGGCGATGTCGCGCGGCTGCACGAAGCAGTGCTGGCTTACGCCCGCGACTTTATGATCGGCAAGGGCTTTACCTACTGCATTCCGCCGTTTATGATCCACGGCAACGTGGTGGAGGGCGTCATGAGCCAGACGGACATGGACGCCATGATGTATAAGATCGAGGGTGAGGATCTGTATCTCATCGGCACCAGCGAGCACTCCATGATCGGCAAGTTCATTGACCAGATCCTGCCGGAGGACAAGCTGCCCCAGACGCTGACCTCCTACTCCCCCTGCTTCCGCAAGGAGAAGGGCGCCCATGGCATCGAGGAGCGCGGCGTCTACCGCATCCATCAGTTCGAAAAGCAGGAGATGATCGTGGTCTGCAAGCCTGAGGACTCCAAGAAGTGGTACGAGCAGATGTGGCAGTACAGTGTGGAGCTGTTCCGGTCCCTGGACATCCCCGTGCGGCAGTTGGAGTGCTGCTCCGGCGATCTGGCAGACCTGAAGTGCAAGTCCTGCGACATCGAGGCCTGGTCCCCCCGCCAGCAGAAGTATTTCGAGGTTTGCTCCTGCTCCAATCTGGGCGATGCGCAGGCCCGCCGCCTGAAGATCCGCTACAAGGACGCTGACGGCAAGATGCAGCTGTGCCACACGCTGAACAACACCGTGGTGGCTCCTCCCCGCATGCTCATCGCACTGCTGGAGAACAACCTGCAGGCGGACGGCTCCGTGCTGGTTCCCGAGGTGCTGCGGCCCTACATGGGCGGCAAGGATCGTCTGGTGCCCCGCCACTGAACGATTTTCGATAACAGCGCGGAATATTTATCCAGCATTATACAGCACGTATAGGAGAGTTGACCTGTGAAGAAGTTTTTCAGCGAATTTAAGACCTTCGCCATGCGCGGCAACGTAATGGATATGGCCATCGGCGTTGTCATTGGCGCCGCCTTCGGCAAGATCACCACGTCCATCGTCAACGATATCATTATGCCCCTCATCGGGCTGCTCACCGGCGGCATCGATCTGGCAAAGTGGAACATCCTGCTCAACAGCGCCGCCGTGGAGGCGGGCGCCGACCCCGTCACGCTGGGCATTGGCAATCTGCTTGCCGTTATCCTGGACTTCATCATCGTGGCGTTTGCCATGTTCCTGCTGGTGAAGGGCATGAATAAGCTGGCCAGCCTGAAGAAGAAAGAGGAGGAGCCCGCCCCCGAGGAGGAGCCCAAGCCCACCTCCGAGGATCTGCTCACCGAGATCCGCGACCTGCTGAAAGAGCAGCAGAAATGAGAGAGTTCCTGACACGGGGACTGGCCCAGCTGGGACTGTCCCCCGATGCCGTACCCCAGCTGGAGGCCTACGCGGCAGCGCTGCTGGAAAAGAACAGGGTGATGAACCTGACGGCCATCACTGCGCCGCAGGATGTGGCCACACTGCACCTGCTGGACTGCGCGGCGCTGCTGACTATGGCGGACCTGCGGGGCAAGCGGGTCATCGACGTGGGCACCGGCGCCGGCTTCCCCGGCATGGTGCTGCGCATCCTGGAGCCGGACTTTGATCTGACGCTGCTGGACAGCCTGGGCAAGCGCATCGACTTTCTGAAGGAGGTGTGCAGCCAGTTGGGACTGGCACGGGTGGATTGCGTCCACGCCCGAGCCGAGGAGTACGCCGCCGGACACCGGCAGCAGTACGACATCGCCGCGTCCCGGGCCGTGGCCAACCTCAACGTATTGTGTGAGCTGGCGCTGCCGCTGGTAAAGGTGGGCGGCCAATTTCTGGCCATGAAGTCCGTGTCCTCCGATGATGAGATCGCCGGAGCGCGGGGCGCCATCGGACAGCTGGGCGGCCGCATCGCGGACATCCGCGACTACACTGTGCCGGAGACGGAGGTGCGCCACCGGCTGGTCATCGTTGAGAAGGTCAAGGACACCCCCGCAATCTATCCGCGGAGCTTTGCCCGCATCAAGAAAGCGCCGCTGAAATAGCGGCAGCACTCAGAAGGGAGGGTCACATGGGAAAGATCATCGCCGTTGTCTCCGGCAAGGGAGGCACCGGTAAGACATCCTTCACCGCCAATACCGGTCTGGCGCTGGCATCGCTGGACCAGCACGTGTTGTGCATGGACTGCGACATCACGCTGCGGAACCTGGATCTGGCGCTGGGGCTCAGCGATCGGGCGCTGATGGATTTCTCCGACGTGCTGGCGGAGCGCTGCACGCTGGAGCAGGCCGTGGTGACCCATGAGAAATACCGGTCGCTGGACCTGCTGGCCGCACCCATGGCTGACAGGCCGCTGGCCCTGACGGTACGGCAGCTGGCAGCTCTGGCCCGCGAGATACGGGAGAAGTACGACTGGTGCCTGATGGATGCTCCCGCCGGACTGGGCCAGGGGTTCAAGATGGCGGCCTGCATGGCCGATCAGGTCATCGTCGTCACCACCACCGATATCTCCGCCATGCGGGACGCCCAGCGCACCGCCATGGAGCTGTCCGCCTTCCCCGCCAACGCGGTGCATCTGGTGGTGGGCCGCGTGTCCCGTAAGACGCTCCGGGCCCTGCACACCACCATCGACGACGCCATCGACACCGCCGGTCTGCCCCTGCTGGGGGTAATCCCGGAGGACGAGGACGTCCCCTACTGCCTGAATCGCGGTCTGGTTCTGCGGGATCGGAATTTCTACGCCGCCCGCGCCTATGAAAACATCGCCAAACGCATCATGGGCCGAAAAATGCCCCTGATGAAGATATAACAGAGAAAGGAGCGCCCCTCTATGAATATTGCTTTAATGGCGCATGACAACAAAAAAGAGCTGATGGTGCAGTTCTGCACGGCTTACTGCGGTATCCTGGCCAAGCACACCCTGTGCGCCACCGCCAGCACCGGCCAGCAGATCGCAGATGCCACCGGCCTGACCATCCATCGGTTCCTGTCCTTCACCCACGGCGGCGGCCAGCAGATCGCGGCCCGCATCGCCTACAACGAGATCGACATGGTCCTGTGCTTTGACGACCCCAACCAGAAGACAACAGATGAGGACGTGACCTATATCTCTCACCTGTGCGACCAGAACAATATCCCCTTTGCCAGCAATCTGGCTACTGCGGAGATGCTGGTGCTGGGCCTGAATCAGGGTTATCTGGACTGGCGCGACATCGTGAATCCCAAGAGCAAGCCCTTTACCGCCTGAACCGCCTTGACAACCGGCAAAAAATCGCCTATTATAAAGAATGACCGCGTTGACTTTGCAGGAGTAACCCGCACAACGCCGCCAGCAGAGAGGTGCGCCGCCGGCTGAAAGCGCACCGCGGCAGGACGGGCCAAGACAGCAGACGAGCGGGGATGGAAACATCCACGGCACGCTCCCCGTAACAGGAGCAGAAAGGGCCGCACAGCGGCTGAAATTGGGTGGCACCACGAAGTGTTTGAACGCTCTCGTCCCAACGCAGGGGACGGGAGCGTTTTTTCACGCCGCCCGTGAAAAAAAGGAGGCGGCTATGCAGACTGTCATACGCTTTATCCACGAACACTACTACGACATCTTCATCCCGGTGACGGCGCTGGCTCTGCTGCGGCTGGCCATGTGCTTCGCCCAGCTGAAGCGCACCGCCGCCATCCGCCGGAAGAAGGGCGTCTACCATAGCGTGCGGGATGCTTACGCCGAGATCGGCGCATGGCTGGGCATGCTGCCCTTCTTGGCGCTGGCGCTGGCCGTACCGGCGTTCTGGCCGGTATGGGCTGCGCTCATCGTGGCCGGCGGCATCGTGGTGGGCAAGTTAGGCCGGAAAAAGGGTCTGGAGACAGACGACATCTACCGCGAGGTGGCCCGGGAGCTGAAGCACGAGGCGGAGGCCGAAGCCGCGCGGGAGGCGGCGTCCCACACGCTGGACAGCGGTACGGACGCCATCGGCGACGGCGCAGAGACACATTACGAAACGGAAAACACCGAAGATAAAGGAGAACATGACAATGGCTAAAATGACACCCCGCACCCTGTCGGGCTTCATGGAGCTGCTGCCCCAGCCGCAGCAGCAGATGGAACGGATGATGGATATCCTCCGCCGGACGTACAGCCTGTACGGCTTTACGCCGCTGGACACGCCGGTGATCGAGGCCAGCGAGGTGCTGCTGGCCAAGGGCGGCGGCGAGACGGAAAAGCAGATCTATCGCTTCCAGAAGGGCGACGCTGACCTGGCGCTGCGCTTTGATTTGACGGTGCCGCTTGCCAAGTATGTGGCCCTGCACTACAACGACCTGTCCTTCCCCTTCCGCCGCTATCAAATCGGCAAGGTATACCGCGGCGAGCGGGCTCAGCGCGGCCGGTTCCGCGAGTTCTATCAGGCGGACATCGACGTCATCGGCGACGGCAAGCTGGACATCACCAATGAGGCGGAAATTCCCGCCATCATCTACCAGACGTTCACCTCCTTGGGACTGAAGCGATTCCAGATCCGTGTAAACAACCGCAAAATTCTCAATGGCTTCTACGCCATGCTGGGTCTGACGGAGCAGTCCGGCGACATCATGCGTACCGTGGACAAGCTGGACAAGATCGGCGCCGAGAAGGTCCGGACCCTGCTGATGGACGAGTGCGGCGTGGATGCGGAGAAGGCGGATGAAATTCTGGCCTTCATCGCCATCAGCGGCGGCAACGATCAGGTGCTCTCCGCACTGGAGGGCTACCGCGGCCGGAACGAGGTGTTCGACGAGGGTCTTGACCAGCTGAACACCGTGGTGAAGTACCTGTCCGCCTTCGGCGTACCGGCGGAGAACTTCGCCGTGGACCTCACCATCGCCCGGGGCCTGGACTACTACACCGGCACGGTGTACGAGACCACGCTGCTGGATCACCCTGAGATCGGCTCCGTCTGCTCCGGCGGACGGTACGACAACCTGGCGGAGTACTACACCGACAAACAGCTGCCCGGCGTGGGCATCTCCATCGGTCTGACCCGCCTGTTCTACGTGCTGGGTGAGCAGGGTATGCTGAACCCCGCGCTGCCCACCGCTCCTGCCGACGTACTGATCCTGCCCATGACCGCCGATCTGGCCCCCGCTGTGACGCTGGCCACCCGCCTGCGCGCTGCCGGTGTCCGCACCCAGCTCTACACCGAGCAGAAGAAGTTCAAGGCCAAAATGAACTATGCCGATAAGATCGGCGTGCCCTATGTGCTGTTCCTGGGCGACGACGAGATCGCCGGAAACGTGGTGGGCTGCAAGGATATGGCCTCCGGCGAACAGACCACCCTGCCCTTCGACGAGACGCTGGCCATCATCCAGAAGGGTCTCGCCCAGCGCAGCGAGGGCACGGTCATCGTGGAATAAGCCGGCCAATCGAGAAAACAAATCGTAATATCTATCTTGTTTTATACAAACCATTATCAAAATAGGAGGACAAAACAATGATGCAGATGCGCACACATACCTGCAACGAGCTGCGGCTGGAGCACGTGGGCCAGTCCGTGAAGCTGGTGGGCTGGATGGAGAACGTCCGCGCCGTGGGCCAGAATTTCGCCTTCGTGGTGCTCCGCGACTTCTACGGCACCACCCAGATCGTGGTGGAGACCGAGGACATGATGGCCATTATCCGCGACCTGAACAAGGAGTCCACCATCAGCGTGGAGGGCGTCGTCCGCGAGCGCGCCAGCAAGAACCCCAAGCAGGCCACCGGTGATATTGAGGTGGTTCCCAGCAAGATCGAGGTGCTGGGCCGCTGCCGCTACAACTCCCTGCCCTTTGAGATCAACCGCAGCCGCGAGGCCGACGAGCAGCAGCGTCTGAAGTACCGCTACCTCGACCTGCGGAACCCCGCGGTGAAGCAGAACATCATCCTGCGCTGCCAGGTGGTGGCCGCCCTGCGCGCTGCCATGACCGAGCACGGCTTTCTGGAGATCACCACCCCCATCCTGACGGCCTCCTCCCCCGAGGGCGCCCGTGACTATCTGGTGCCCGCCCGCAAGCACCCCGGCAAGTTCTACGCCCTGCCCCAGGCCCCCCAGCAGTTCAAGCAGCTGCTGATGACCTCCGGCTTCGACCGCTACTTCCAGATCGCCCCCTGCTTCCGGGATGAGGACGCCCGCGGCGACCGCTCCCCCGGTGAGTTCTACCAGCTGGATATGGAGATGGCCTTCGCCACCCAGGACGACGTATTCGCCGTGCTGGAGGATGTGCTGCCCCCCATCTTCGCCAAATACGGCACCTACAACGTGGCCTCCGCCGCGCCGTTCCGCCGTATCGCCTACAACGACGCCATGGAGACCTACGGCTCCGACAAGCCCGACCTGCGTATCGACCTGACCCTCACCGACATCTCCGATGAGGTGAAGGGCTGCGGCTTTGAGCAGATCGACGGCAAGGTGGTCAAAGCTATCGCCGTCAGTGACTGCACCCTGACCCGCAAGGCCATCGACCAGCTCTGCACCGACGTGGAGGTGCAGTCCGGCAGCAAGCCCTACTGGTTCAAGGTGGATGAGAACGGTCAGCTGGCCGGCGGCATCGCCAAGTTCATGAACGGCTGCCATGAGGCGCTCACCGCCAAGCTGGGTCTGAAGCCCAATATGCTGGTGGGCGTGGCGGCCGGCGACAAGGGCGCGGCCATCAAGACCGCCGGCGTCCTGCGCAGCAAGCTGGGCGCCGCCTGCGAGGGCCACATGGACAAGGAGCGCTACGAGTTCTGCTGGATCGTGGACTTCCCCATGTACGAGATCGGCGACGAGTCCGGCGAGCTGGAGTTCTGCCACAACCCGTTCTCCATGCCCAGCGGCGGGCTGGAGGTCCTGCTGAAGGCGGAGCGGGGCGAGATCGATCCCCTGACCATCACCGCCGACCAGTACGATCTGGTGTGCAACGGCGTGGAGCTCAGCTCCGGCGCGGTGCGTAACCACGATCCCGAGATCATGATCAAGGCCTTCGAGCTGGTGCGTCTGGGCGAGGAGGACGTGAAGAAGAAGTTCCCCGCCATGTACAACGCCTTCTGCTACGGTGCGCCTCCCCATGCCGGTATCGCCCCGGGCGTGGACCGCATGGTCATGCTGCTGGCGGGTGAAAGCTCCATCCGCGAGATCATCCCCTTCCCCATGAACAAGAACGCCCAGGATGTCATGATGGGCGCTCCCTCCGTGGTGGAGCAGAAGCAGCTGGATGAGCTGCACATCGCCATCGTGGGCGACGTGGAGAAGGACGACTGATGGCCACCCGCAAGCTCTACTATGAAAACGCCTTCGCGCAGGACTTCACCGCCGTGGTGGAGTCCTGTGAGGCGGTGAAGGGCGGCTTTGCCGTCGCACTCGACCGTACCGCCTTCTATCCCGAGGGCGGCGGTCAGCCCGCCGACCACGGCACGCTGGGTGAGTCCCGCGTGCTGGATGTACACGAGAAGGACGGTGTCGTCACCCACCTGTGCGACCGGGCGCTGTCCGTAGGCGCGGAGGTCGGCGGCCACATCGACTGGGCGCGGCGCTTCGACCATATGCAGCAGCACTCCGGCGAGCATATCATCTCCGGCCTGCTGTGCAGCACATTCCACTGCGACAACGTGGGCTTCCACATGGGCGCGGACGTGGTCACTATCGACTATAACGCCCCCATTACCTGGGAGCAGGCGCTGGAGGTGGAGCGGCGCGCCAACGCCTACATCTGGGCCGACCACCCCATCCGCATCTGGTATCCCTCGCCGGAGGAGCTGGCCGCCCTGCCCTACCGCAGCAAAAAGGCTCTGGAGGGCCCTGTGCGTATCACGGAGTTCCCCGGCGCGGACATGTGCGCCTGCTGCGGCACCCACGTGGCCCGCAGCGGTCAGGTGGGGCTGGTGAAGCTATTGAGCTGTCAGAAATTCCGGGACGGCGCGCGGCTGGAGCTGCTGTGCGGACGGCGTGCGCTGGACTATCTTTCCGCCAGCTGGGAGCAGGCCCGCCAGATCGGGCAGGCCCTGTCCGTCAAGCCCCAGAGCGCCGCAGCCGCCGTAGGCCGTATGCAGGAGGAGCTGCTGGCTCTGAAGGAAAAGGCTGCCCATCTGGAGGAGGCCGACTTCGCCCACACGGCAGAGCGATACCGTGATGCCGGAAACGTCCTGCACATCACGGGAAAGCTGGACGGCGACGGCGCCCGCCGCCTGTGCGACGCCATTGCCAGGGCCGCAGGCGGACGCTGCGCCGTGTTCGCCGGCAGCGACGGCGCCTACCAGTACGCCGTCATTGAGAGCGGCGGCGACCTGCGCCCCCTCGTCAAGGACATGAACGCCGCCCTCCATGGCCGCGGCGGCGGACGGGATGGCTTCGCCCAGGGAAGCGCCGCCTGCACGGCGGAGGATATCCGCAGCTTCTTCCAAAACCGGTAAATACTTCGCATCACGAAAAGTTTTTCGCATTTTTGCCAAAATCTGTGTCCCGAAAGTGTGTATTTCCCGCACTTTCGGGGCTTTCCTTTTGGCGTGGGACATGCTACAATAATAGGCTGAGAGTATATGAGCCAAAAGGAGCCGCTATGCAGAATGAAAATAAGCTGGGCGTTATGCCCATTTCCAAGCTGATCTGGAACATGTCCCTGCCCATCATCGCGTCCATGCTGGTGCAGGCGCTTTATAACATCGTGGACAGCGTATTCGTCAGCCGCGTCAGCGAACAGGCGCTGACTGCCGTATCCCTGGCCTTCCCCGCCCAGAACCTGATGATCGGTCTTGCCACCGGTACCGCCGTGGGCGTCAACGCCCTGATGGGCCGGGCTCTGGGCGCACAGATGCGGGAACGGGCCGACCGTGTGGCCAACAACGGCATCTTTCTGGCCGTGGTGGGCTTCCTCATCTCCGCCGTGCTGGGCCTGACCTGCGCGGACCTGTTTTTCCGCTCCCAGACCCAGGTGGAGAACATCATCCAGATGGGCAACGAGTACCTGCGCATCGTCACCATCGGCTCGCTGGGCATGTTCTGCCAGATCATGTATGAGCGGCTGCTTCAGGGCACGGGCCGCTCCCTGCTGAGTATGTACACCCAGGGTCTGGGCGCTATCGTCAACATCGTGCTGGACCCCGTGTTCATCTTCGTGCTGGACATGGGCGTGGCAGGCGCCGCCGTGGCTACCATCATCGGCCAGTTCTGCGGCTGTGCGCTGGCCATATACTTCAACCATAAGAAGAACACCGACATCACCCTGTCCATCAAGGGCTTCCGCCCCGACTGGTCCCTGATCGGCGAGATCTACGCCATCGGCCTGCCCAGCGTCATCATGGTGGGCATCGGCTCGGTGATGACCTTCCTGATGAACAAGATCCTCATCACCTACCACTCCGCCCATGAGACGGCGGCCACCGCCTTCGGCGTGTACTTCAAGCTGAACTCCTTCATCTTTATGCCGGTCTTTGGCATGAACAACGGCATCATCCCTATCGTGGCGTATAACTACGGCGCCCAGAACCGCCGCCGCATGATGGAGACCATCAAGCGCGGCACACTGTACGCCTCCTGCATCATGGTGGCGGGCACCATCCTGTTTCAGGCCATCCCCGGCCCTCTGCTGAGCATCTTCGACGCCACCGACACCATGATGGCCGTGGGCATCCCCGCCCTGCGCATCATCTCCCTGAGCTTCTGCATGGCCGGTGCGTGCATTGCGCTGGGCAGCTCGTTCCAGGCACTGGGCAAGTCACTGTACTCCATGGTCACGTCCATAGTGCGGCAGCTGGTGTTCCTGGTGCCCATCGCCTACGTGCTGGCCCGCTACGGCGCGTCTGCGGGCAACGACGATCTGGTGTGGTGGTGCTACCCCATCGCCGAGATCGCGTCCCTGCTGCTGACACTGTGCTTCTTCCGGCATGTGTACAAGAGCATGATCGCCCAGATCCCCGAGGGGCGGGCGTAACAAAAAGAGACGGACGCTGCCGCGTCCGTCTCTTTTTTACACGCTCGTTTAGTACGCCAGCTTCTCCGCCAGATACGCCTTCAGCTCGCTGATGGGCACACGCACCCTGCGCCCCGCCCAACATCGTTGCGCGGGGGCCCCGATCTGACTTCCTGTTGGGGCGAAATGAATTCGCCCCAACGTAAGATTTTGGCTGCGCCGAAATGCTTACACGCCGCTTCCGCGGCGGAGGGAGCAGGTGCGCCGTCTACCCTGCCCTGCCGTTTTTAGTACGCCAGCTTCTCCGCCAGATACGCCTTCAGCTCGCTGATGGGCACGCGCACCTGCTCCATGGTGTCGCGCTCGCGGACGGTGACACAGTTGTCGCCAGCCTTCTCCGCATCGCCCACGGTGTCGAAGTCCACCGTGATGCAGTACGGAGTACCCACCTCGTCCTCGCGGCGATAGCGCTTGCCGATGGAGCCGGTCTCGTCGAAGTCGATCATCCACTCCTTCGCCAGCTCGGCGTAGACCTCGCGGGCCTTGTCGCTGAGCTTCTTGCTCAGAGGCAGTACCGCCGCCTTGTAGGGTGCCAGCGCCGGGTGCAGGTGCAGCACCACGCGGACATCGTTCTTCTCCGCGTCCACGACCTCCTCGTCATAGGCGTCCACCAGCACGGCCAGCACACTGCGCTCCACGCCAAGGGACGGCTCCACCACGTAGGGGATGTAGCGCTCGTTGGTCTCGGGGTCGAAGTAGGTCAGATCCTTGCCGGACACGTTCTGGTGCTGGGTCAGGTCGTAGTCGGTGCGGTCCGCCACGCCCCACAGTTCGCCCCAGCTGAAGGGGAACAGGAACTCGAAGTCCGTGGTGGCCTTGGAGTAGAAACACAGCTCCTCGGGGTCGTGGTCACGCAGCCGCAGGTTCTCGTCCTTCAGGCCGATGCCCAGCAGCCAGTTGTGGCAGAAGGTGCGCCAGTAGTTGAACCACTCCAGATCGGTGCCGGGCTTGCAGAAGAACTCCAGCTCCATCTGCTCGAACTCGCGGACGCGGAAGATGAAGTTGCCCGGGGTGATCTCGTTGCGGAAGGATTTACCGATCTGGCACACGCCGAAGGGCAGCTTGCGGCGGGTGGTGCGCTGGGTATTGACGAAGTTGGTGAAGATGCCCTGCGCCGTCTCAGGCCGCAGGTACACGGTGTTCTTGGCATCCTCGGTGACGCCCTGGAACGTCTTGAACATCAGGTTGAACTGCCGGATGTCGGTGAAGTTGTGCTTACCGCAGGTGGGGCAGGG
>ENA-UEQN01000024-UEQN01000024.1-human-gut-metagenome-genome-assembly--contig:-NODE-24-length-139003-cov-12.853555_pt1 | contig 139003 bp, 125 predicted proteins | sample MGYA00242940_ERZ507944 | MGnify/ENA primary metagenome ERZ507944 (study PRJEB26167, sample SAMN06115449) | human gut metagenome | host: Homo sapiens | place: China:Fujian | collected 2015-08-20... | reverse complement strand
GTTTTCCTCTTGACATAATAAATCACCCCATCTGTTAGATAGTATATCATACTGTCTAACAAATGGGGTGCAGTTCACGCAGATTCCTCAAGGGATTTTTTTACTTATAGCAAACGGCCAAAGCCCCTCAGGCCGCTTTCGCGGCCAGCTCCCCACTGCGTGGAGAGCCTTGATCACGCGGGCTTCGCCCGCAAAAAGCCGCCCCTTACAGGGGAGGTGGCCGAGCGCAGCGATGGCCGGAGGGGCTTTGCCGGGCCGTGCCATTGCCGCGCCGTTAAGCCTTAAAATTGCTCCACCCTAAATACGGTCGCTCCGCTGGCCTTGGCTGCTTCCAGCCCAATGCCCGAATCTTCAAAAATCATCGTCTCGGCAGGTGTCACATGGAAATACGCCATCGCCTTGCAATACCCCTCCGGGTCGGGCTTCTGCTTTTCCACATCCTCGCCGGTCACAATCAGCCCAAACAGTTTCCGCACACCGAAATGCTCCAACACCTCGGTGGCGTTTTGCTTGCTGCCGGTCGTCACACAGGCCAGATCATGCCCGGCCGCCTGCATCGTGCGCAGTATCTCCATCAACGCCGTGTTAGGCCGCACCATGTCCAAAAAGTCACTGTACAGCTCCTTCTTGCGGTCATGCACCCGTTCCACATCGGCGTCACAGGGGTCGCCGCCCATCAGCGGGCGCAGAAAGCGGGTGTAATGCCCGCCGTTGCAGGACGCTGCATAGTATTCATCGGTCACGGTAAAGCCCATTCCCTCCAGCGCCGCGCGGTAGGACGCCGCATTGGCCGGCACCGTGTCCAGCAGGGTCCCGTCCAGATCCACACAGATCAGCATAGCTTTCCCTCTTTTCCTTCACAAAAATCAGCCACATCGTTGGCCACCATCACCAGCCCTGCATAGAACATCGGCGCGCGCTTGCGGTCCTTGGCCAGCTTGTAGGGCATCAGCCGCAGCCAGTGGATGACCTCATGCATCAGGATGCTCTCCACCTGCGCACGCGGGTAGCGCTGCTTCAGATCCTCCATCAGGGCTGCCAGCAGCGCATCATAAGCCGCGCTGCGGGTCAGCTGAAAGTCGATGCGGTTTTCCTGCACCGCCGCGCGGGGCGTTTTCATCATAAATTCATAGCTGCCATGCAGGCTTTGCAGCAGCTTGCCGTAATCGAGGAAGGGACTTTCGTGCAGATTGCCGGTGTTCGGGTCGATGAGATACCACCCGTCATTGTCAGTACGGCAGATGATGTTTTCAATCGTCAGATCGCCGTGGATCGTCCCCAGAGGGTCTGCCGCAAACAGCTCACGCAGCCGCGCATGGTCAAACAGCCCGTCCAGCTGGTTCAGATTTTTGTACTCTGTACCGTTGATCCAGAGCGTATCGCAGCTGACCAGCTCGCGCAGGGCGCGGTCCTCGCGGATCTTTTTGAGGTTGCCGTCCACCTTTGTCTCGATGTACTTCTCAATCGCCGCGGGATCCGCCGCGCGGGCGGTCGGGCGGTACAGCTGCTCCTCCAGCGTCTGCAGCACCTCCCGCAGGATGCGCCGGCTCTTCTCGACCGGGTTGGAGTGCAGATAGCGGAACATCCCCACCGCCTGCGGGTTGTAGATCATGTCATACCAGCAGCAGCCGTCCTCCCGCGCAGTGCGCAGGATCTCGCACAGCGGCAGCCGGTCCTGCTGGGCGCGTAGCCAGTCGATCTGCTCGGCCAGCTTGTCTCCGTCCGCGCCGAAGGCATATTTGCGGTAAAAGGTAGACTGCTTATCCATGCAGAGCATCGTTGTGGCGTTGGACCCCGCCGAATAGTCCTGCAGGATCGTAATGTCCCGGTTCATCTGCAGAAAGCGCTGCAGATACTCCTTGTTTTCCAGTCCGAAATACTTGCCCAGAAAGACGGCACGGTCATGCTCATCGGCCTGAGGCAGCAGATTCAGATAGCTTTCCTCCGCCGGGGCGGCCTGCGTTGCCTGATTGACCGCACCGCGCACACGCTCGGGCAGCAGCGTGGCTGCCCACATGGCCGCCAGCGGCAGCACAAACCACGCCAGCAGCAGTCCGCGCGCCGCAGGGGCGGCGTTGCCCAGCGCACCGCCGGGCAGCAGCGCCGTAAAATTGGCTGCGCTGCGCCCGAACAGAAGGTCAAACACGCCGACCAGTCCCATCGGCTGCCCGGCAGCGGTCAGGGCCGCCCCCAGCGCCGTGTAGGACCCCAGATACGCCGCCCACATCAGCACCGTATTGGCGGCAAGGCGGCCGATCTTCACCCGGCCAAGATCCTTGAAGGTGTTGATCAGGCTCCAGAAGAACATCATGCCGTCAAGCTTCAGCGTATCATTGAAGATGCCGCAGAACGCCAGACAGATCTTTTTCAGCCAGTCACGCAGCACCAACACCAGCACCAGCGCCGCCGCCAGCACCAGCGAGAACACCAGATAGTACCGCGCTGCACCGCGCACAGCGGCCCCGCCCTGCCCCAGCAGTGAAAAGGCGATAAAGCCCAGCGCCACGAACCAGACATCGAGGAACCGGTCCATAATGACGGTGGCCAGCGCAAAGCCGACCCCGCTCTTCATCCGCCGCCCGGGGAATACCGCGCGGAACACATCCCCCAGATGGAACGGCAGCACAAAGTTCAGCGCATAGCCGCCAGCCATACCGCGCAGCATCTGCCCGCGCAGCGGCCGCTCATAAATGCGGATAAACTGCTCCCACCGCAGCAGGCGGAACGCATGGCCCACCAGCACCAGCACCAGTGCCAACACAAAATAAAGTCCGATCATCAGTCCGTGACCCTCTCCCGCTTCTTTTTATCTTTCATCACCGCATAGATGATCCCCGCCGCAGACAGAATCACAGCCGGACACAAACCCTTCTTTGTCACCCCAGCGCGTCAAATCCGGCGCGGTTCTCCGGCTTTTCTGCGGTGCGGTATTCGTCCGGTGTGCCGAAGGGCAGGTGCAGATCACACGCAAAGCCTGCGATCCGTGCGCCCTGCGCTGCCAGCACATTGTAGATGCCGGATACAAAAAATTCCTTATACTCACAGTTTTTCAGATATGCGGCGCAGGCATCGGCGTAGGTGCGCTTATCCTTAAAATAATACGCGCCGCAGATGGCGTCATGGCTGACGACCTGCTTTTCCACCGTATGGCAGACATTGCCGTCTGCGCCGTACTGCAGGTAGCTGTAGGCCGGGGAATCGCTCTCAAAGGTCAGCAGCGCCCCCGCAGGGCCGTCGGCAAAGCGGCCCTTTTTGCAGAACGCATTGAACGCGCTGCAGATAAACAGGTGGTCGCAGTCATTGAAAAGGATCGGCTCACCGTCGGGCAGGCCCTCGCAGCCCTTCAGCGCCGTGACAGCCGCCCCCTCGGTCACCTCCGGCAGGGCAATGATGCGTGCCTCAGGCCAGTAGGTCCGGATCTTTTCGTCAATCGCAAAGTCGCGGATATGCTCCTGCAGCACAACAAAGGTGATGTCGGCGCAGTCCACATATTTCTCAATACTGCGCGCCGCCCAGTAAAAGAACGGTTTGCCGTTAATTTCAATCAATGGCTTCGGGCAGACAAATCCGTTTTCAAAAAAGCGGCTCCCCCGACCGGCCATGGGTAAGATTAAGTGCAGCTTATTCATGTAAGTACCTGCTTTTTAACTGATAAGTATGCTGGTTTGTTTTTGCCCCGCAGGGCAAAAACTCCACATCTTCTATTATCTTTTATCTTTTTCCGCCAGCATCTTCGTTTCTGCCTCGATGACCCGGCTCAGGCCTGTCTCGATGTCCACCTGCGGCTGCCAGCCGTAGGCCTCGCGGGCGTGGGTGTTGTCGCACTGGCTGAACTTGTTCACCTCATGGTCAAGGATCTCCGGCTTGATGCCGTAGGCCCCGCCGTACAGCTCGGGATATTTGGCCCAATAATGACTGCTCGGGCAGTATTTGGCCTCGATGCTCTTGCCCATCAGGCGGCTGGCAATGGCATACAGTTCCTTAACAGAATAGCTGCGGTTGCTGGAGACATTCACCGCGTCAAAGCCCTTCTGGGGCTGCTCCACCACGCGCAGCGCCAGCGCGATCAGGTCATCGACATAGATATAATCGCGGCGCTGGTTGCCGTCAGAGTGGAACTCCGGCGTGCGGTCGTAGTACAGCTCGCGGATCATGTAGCCCACAAACGGCGGCTGCTTGCGCAGGCAGTCGATGTGGGGGCCGTAGACATTGGCAAAGCGCAGGCAGGTCACGGTCATGCCGTAGGTGTCGGCAAAGCTCTGGGCAAACCGCTCGCCGCAGTATTTTGTGTTGGGGTAGATCAGCGTCGGCGGGTTGAACTTCGACTCCACGGTCGGGAACTCGGTCTCGTTCTCATACATGGCGTTGGTGGAGGCCTGCACCAGCTGCCGGATGCCGGTGCGGCGGCCTGCCTCCAGCAGGTTCACAAGGCCCAGCGTATTGACCTCGATGGCCTGCACCGGGTCGCTCTGGCAATCCGGCAGGGGGGCAATGCCCGCAATGTTGTACACGACCTCGAACTTTTCTTCCTCAAACAGCTGGAGCATCCCGGCCTTGTCGCGGATATCCATCTTCCGCACCTCGGCACCGAAATCATGGTCGTCAAACTTCAGGTTGTCCATGTTGCCGTAGGAGAAGTTGTCGATACCCACAACCTCATCGCCGCGCTGCCACAGCTTGTGCCAGAGCTGACCGCCGATAAACCCGGCTGCACCCGTTACCAGAACCTTCATTGCAAAAACCTCCTTACAGGTTGGACGCTACGACCTCGTAGCTGTAATCCTCAATAATGTTGTCGCGCCACTCGCGCTCAACAAACGCCTTCGGCCCTGCCAGATACTTCCCGCAGAGCTTGAGCAGACTGATGCCGAAGCTCGTCAGCTTATTGTTGCTGACCTGATCCTCCTCCCGCCAGCTGATGGGGAAGAACAGCACCCGCTGCTTCATCTGGCAGAGTGCCAGAATCATGCAATCGTTAAAATACAGCGTGTCAGGGAACTTTTTGTAGTATTCGTTTTGCAGCGGGGCCACGGCATACAGGTTCAGTCCGCTGCCCAGATCGGTGATCTTTCTGCGCGCCACCAGACTGAAAAGCCAGTTGAAGCCGTAGTTGCCCACCGTGCGCAGCGCACTGTAGCCGCCGGTCCTGCTGCCGCGCATAAAGCGGGAGCCAAGGCAGCAGTCGTATTTTTTATAGGTATCATCGTTCAGGATCGGCAGCAGGTCGGCGATGGCACCCTGATCATCGCCGTGCAGCACGACAAGATGCGCATACCCATGGGCGGCCGCATAGCCGAACGCCACCTTATGACTGCCGCCCAGACCGTAGTTGCAGTCATTGCGCAGCAGACTGACCGGTGCATCGGGGTGGCGGGCCATCCAGTCCTGCACAGCGGCCTCGGTGCCATCGGTGGAACGGTTGTTTACAACGATGCACTCCCCCACCCAAGGGGCGATGCGTTTGTCAAGCAGCTGCGAAAGCACCCGCGTGACCTGCTTTTCACAGTTGTAGGCAGGGATAAAAACCAGTAGTTTTTCCATGGAAAGCTCCTTTTCTGCACACAATTCTACATAATAAAGATTATACAACACCGCACCGCCAATCGCAAGAAAAAAAGCCCCCTCTTGGGAAAAGAGGAGGCCATTTTTGCAGGTCAGGGCAGCGCAGACCTCCGCGGGCGGATATGGAATCCGCCCCTACGACTGTAGGGGTCGGCGTCCCCGACGCCCCGTGCCCGTCTGCGGCGCGGAAAAGCCCGCAGCCTGTATCGGTGTATACCTTTTCGTAGGGGCGGATTCCATATCCGCCCGCGCCCGCTCACGATACCACAAACCTGACTCTCTGCGCATCCGGATTCCGATACAGCACATACCCCGCTGGGCACACCGCGTCCGCCTTTTCCAGCGTGGTCGTGTCCAGCGGCACGCCCTCGGCGGCCAGCACCCAGTCTGCAGCGGTCAGATCCTCATACGCGCGGCCCGGGTATTCGGGGCCGACCGCCTCGGCGCTCAGATCCAGCACACCGTCCGCCAGCACACCACTGTGCTGCAGCGTCTCATATTCCACAAGGTACAAATCGCGTGAAATATAGGTTTCGATAAGCTGGCTGTCCCGCTGGCGCACCCCATAGGGCAGGAACAGCACCGTGCCATCCAGCGCGGCAAGCCTCTCGTTCAGTGCGCTGGCGTCGGCCGCGCTCTCAGCGGGTATCGCGTAGGTCCAGCGGTTGATCCGCCACTCACCCAGATAGCAGGCCGCGCAAAGCACCAGCGCGGCGGCAGCCAGCCCCCTGCGGCCGCGGTGCCGCACCAGCACAGCGCCCAGCACAGCCACGCCCAGCACAATGCAGACGCGCCAGACAGCCAGCCACAGGGTCTGGCTGCCGCCGGGCAAGCGGTCGGTGCGGTCGGCCACAAAGTCAAACCACTGCAGCAGGGTATTGTCCCCCGCGCCCGCACCAATGGCCCGGCAGACCACTGCAAAGCCGATGCCCCAAAGGGCGGTCAGCGCGGCCAGAAGGCGTTTGCGGGCGGGGGTCAGTGCCTCGTCCAGCGTATCCATCGTCACGGCCAGCAGCGGAATAAGCAGCGGCTCCAGATACCGCATATGCTGCCGGGGCGAGGGATCGTGCAGATCCTCCCGCACGGTGATGGACCATGCGATGACCGCCACGCCGATGCCGAGACAGAGCAGCAGGAAAAGCGGCAGCTGGGTACGGCGGGCATCGCTGCCCCGGCGGGGGCGGTGCAGCCCGCAGAGGGGCAGCAGCACGGGGTACACCCAGAACGCCAGCACAGTAAACAGCGCATCACAGACCAGCGCAAAGGGCAGGAAGCGCCACTGCTCCCCGGTCAGCCAGCCGGTCTGGTTGTAGGAGTTGCCCAGCCCCCGGAACAGCGTGACCTTGGCCAGCACAAAGCAGGCCAGAAAGCTGCCCAGCAGCGCCGCATTGCAGGCAAGCTCGGCACGCCAGCCTGCCTTATCGTGCCACCATACCCAGCCGCGCACCAGCACCCATGCAATCAGATAATAGAGCGCGACCTCCTTATTCAGATACAGCAGGTAACAGAACGCCCCCGCCGCCGCGCACCAGCCTACCCGGGCCCGCGGCGCAGCCAGCATTGCCCGCAGGAAAAAGTACACCTGCCACAGTGAAAGCGGCAGAAACACGGTTTCGCTCATAAAGGTAGCCGCGGCCGACATGGTGGGCAGCACCGCCGTGACCCCCACCAGAAACGCCGTGCGGCGCGGGTTCAGCCGCATCGCACGCGCCAGCGCATAGGCCGGAAAGACCGCGCTTGCCATATACGCAGCGTTCAGCCAGCCGATGGCCGTGATCTGCGCGGCTGTGGTCCGCAGCAGCAGCGCCGGCAGGATGCACAGCGGGTAGAGTATCTTCTGGTAATCGCTGGGCATATTGCGCACCCGCAGCCCGCGCCCCTGCAGCAGGCTGCGCGCCACATCCAGATAGCGCAGTTCATCGCTGTAGACGGCCAGCTCCCGCGGGTAGCTGCTCAGCAGCCCATAGACAACCGCGCACACCAGAAACACCAGCGTCACCGCCGCCCAGCCGTTGATTTTTTTCTTAGAAACCATTCGCAGCCCCGTTTTCCTTACTTCAACTTCACATAATACACCGGGCACTTCGCCACATCGGTCAGCAATTCCACGCTTTCTGTGTCCAGCGTGTCCTCGATCATCGTTTTCAGCGCATCCGCGTCATATACATACCCGTACACCACAAATCCGTCCTGCAGATCGCGGCTTTGGGCGGCCGCCTGCAGGCTTGCCGCATCGTCACCGGCGCCTGCCTGATAGACAGCCTCCCGCGCGGCGAACTCTGTGATAAAAAGGTCCGGTGCCACATCGTAGCCGGCGTTGTTCAGCACAACGGCCGGCAGGGCGGCCGTTGTGGCCAGCGCCTCGGTGCGCGGGGTGTACTGCTCGTACAAATACTCGTTGGGATGCACAAAATGTGCTGCCAGCACCGGCACCACAGCCAGCGCCAGCACAGCATCCCGCCATGGGTCCAACCGCGCCAGAATCACCGCCGCCGCCGTCACGACTGCACCATAGATCACTACATAGTAGCGGTCAGCCTCAAACGGCGCAGCCTTGTCGATCAGCACCACATACCCGCAGGCAGCCAGCAGCAGCCCGGCGGCAAACAGGCCGTTGCCCCGCAGCCGCGCACCGCGCCGCCACAGCAGGACCGCTGCAGCCGCCAGCACAACACCCCACAGCGCCAGCCCGCCGAACTGCGCCGCCAGCAGGCGGAACACCCGGCCCAGACTGGCCGCCCAGTCCGCCAGCGCCGAAACATCGAACACACTGGTAAACGCCTGCTTCCCGCGGGAGCCGGAAAAGATATGCTGCTTCATCGTGGGGAAGGCCAGATACGCCGCCCCCAGCCCGGCCAGCTCAGCCGCCGCATAGCCCGCCGCCGTTCTGAACCGCCGCGTGACCAGCAGCCACAGCCCGAACAGCCCGCAGAGGAAAAAGCAGTACACCAAAAAGAAATACTGGGTCAGCACCCCCGCCAGCGTAGCGGCAAACAGCCCGGCCCATACGGCCCGGGGCGGCCGCGCCCCCTGCTGCAGCGCCTGCCACAGCACCACATGGCAGTACAGCAGCACGATGCCCTCCAGCATCATCAGGCTGTACATACGGGTAAAGACGGCCATACCCTGCACGCCGACGCTCAGCAGCCAGCAGGCCGCCGCTGTCCACGCAGGCCAGAACCGCCCGGTCAGGCGGCGTACCGTCAGGTACAGCACCGCTGCCCCCGCAAGCAGGCAGACAAAGTTCGGCAGCAGCCCGACCCACGGCAGCCCCAGTCCCGGAAAGAGCGATTCCGCCGTGTAGACCAGACAGTAATAGAGCGGCGGGTGGACATCGATCTTCTGGTTGTTCCATGGAATGCTGTAGGCAAAGGGCTGCTGCGCCGACAGCACCGCCTTGTAAAAGCTGCCGTCATGCCAGCTGTCCAGATAGCCGTCCTGCAGTGCATAGAAGCCGCCGGGGTAGTTGGCCAACTCATAGGTGTACAGCTCGTCCACATGGTAGCCCTGCTTGCGCCCGGCATAGAGCAGCATCACCGCAAGCCCCACCGCCAGCAGCGCCGCCACTGCCCAGAAATGTTTTGCTTTCGTGTTTGTCATGATTCCCGCTTTCTCATCCTGCGCCGCACCGGGGCGGCTTGCCCGTTCAGATACCAAAAAGGCCTGCCGCAAAGGGCAGGCCTTCCGTTTGTTGTTACTCCTCGGCGTTTTCTTCCTTATCGCGCACAAAGCGCCACAGCTCACCGATGGTGAGATCCTCGCTCAGCTCGCTCTCGTCGATCTCCACGCCGATCGCCTCGCCCAGCGCCCAGGCCAGCTCGATCATATCCTCATGGTCGGCGTCCAGATCCTCCAGCGCCGTGCTTCTGGTCAGATCGCCGGTGTCACAGCTGAACTGCTCTGCCAGCAGATCCTGCAATTCTTCAAAGGTCACTCTCGTTTTCCCCCTCTCGCCGGGTTGGTTTGTGTACTTATCATACAAGGCTGTGACGGCGGCGTCAAGGGGCAATCGAACGACAACTATACAAAATTACTGCACCGCGTTTGTGGAATCTGCCGAAGTCCCCGCCGGTAATTGCGGCTGCGCGTTCAAAATACGCATAAACTCCTCGCCGCTGATGGTCTCCTTTTCGTACAGGTACTGGGCGATCTCGTCCAGCTTGCGCTTGTTGTCAGCCAGCAGCTTATAGGCCTTTCTATGCTCGGCCTGCACGATCTCCACGACCTTGGCATCCACCTTCGCTGCGGTCTGCTCACTGCAGGCAAGGCTGGCATCGCCGCCCAGATAGGCGTTGTTCACCGTCTCAAGCGCGACCATGTCAAAATCCTCGGTCATGCCGTAGCGGGTGACCAGCGCGCGGGCCAGCTTGGTGGCCTGCTCAATATCGTTGCTGGCACCTGTGGTGATGGAGTGGAAGATCAGCTCCTCAGCGGCGCGGCCGCCGGTCAGGGTGGCGATCTTGTTCAGGATTTCCTCCTTGGTCATCAGGGTGTGGTCGCCGTCCTCGACCTGCATCGTAAAGCCCAGCGCACCGGAGGTACGCGGCACGATAGTGATCTTCTGCACGGGGGCGCTGTTCGTCTGCAGTGCCGCCACCAGCGCATGGCCGACCTCATGGTAGGAGACGATGCACTTTTCTTTATTGTTCAGTATCTTATTCTTCTTCTGCGCACCGGCCAAGATCGTGTCCACAGCCTCCTGCAGGTCAAACTGGGTCACGGCCTTGCGGCGGTGGCGCACCGCGCAGAGGGCGGCCTCGTTCACAATGTTGGCCAGCTCGGCACCGGAGGCACCGGGCGTCATCCGCGCGATAACGGAAAAATCACAGTCGGGGCCAAGGCGCACCTTTTTGGCGTGCAGGCGCAGGATGCTCTCGCGCCCCTTGAGGTCGGGCAGCTCGACCGGCACGCGCCGGTCAAAGCGGCCGGGGCGGGTCAGCGCCGGGTCAAGCAACTCCGGCCGGTTCGTGGCGGCCAGAATGACAACGCCCTTGGCGGCGTCAAAGCCGTCCATCTCGGTCAGCAGCTGGTTCAGGGTCTGCTCGCGCTCATCGTTGCCGCCGAGGTTTGCCCCGCCGTCACGCTTTTTGCCGATCGTGTCGATCTCATCAATAAAAACGATGCAGGGCGCTTTTTCACCCGCCTGCTTAAACAGGTCGCGCACCTTGCTTGCACCCATGCCGACAAACATCTCGACAAACTCACTGCCGGCGATCGAGAAGAACGGCACACCGGCCTCACCGGCGACCGCGCGGGCCAGCAGCGTCTTGCCGGTACCCGGAGGGCCGACAAGCAGCACGCCCTTGGGCATCTTGGCACCGATGTCCTCGTATTTCTTGGGGTTGTGCAGGAAGTCTACGATCTCCTGCAAACTCTCCTTGGCCTCGTCCTCACCGGCGACATCATTGAACTTGATGCCGGTCTCATCATCGACAACATACTGCTTGGCGCCGGACTTGCCGCCGAACAGCATTGCATTGCCGCCGGCACCGCCCATCTGCTCCATCTTTTTGGAGGCCCAGCGGTTGATGAACCAGAACAGCAGGATCATCGGCAGGAAGGAGATGATAAGGTTCAACAGTGAGTCCCAGATCGTCGGGCTTTGGTAGACGGTGCCAAACTCCACGCCCGCATCCTCCAGCCGCGCCACGAGGTTGTTGTCCTGCGCGATGGCGTTCGTCTTGAAGGAGTTTTCGTTCTTGTCCACAAAATAGATCTGCTGGTCCTCGATCTGGACGGTGGCCAGCTCCTTGCTCTCCAGCATCTGCAGGAAGGTGCTGTAGTTCACGCTCTTGACACCGGCCTGCATCAGCGCCGGATACAGGAAGATGTTGCTCAAAATTACGATTGCCAGAATGACCGCATAGCCGACCCATAGCTTCTTTTTCGGGTTCTTCGGCGGCTGTGTCGTTTCTTTCATGCCATTGGCCTCCTCTTTTGTCCGGGCAGACACCGCATCTTTGGCGATGCTGCCCTTTGTACGAGTATAGCATGCGCTCTAAAAATGAACAGCATGTGACACAACTTTGAACGAATCGCAAAAAATGCCGCCGCGCCGGGCCGTTCGGCGCAGTCTTTGCATTTTGCACAGGTTTTCCACATCATTCCACCGTTGAAATGTGGAAAACCATGTTGAAACTGTGGAAAACCCGGTGTAAACTGTCCAAAACCCACGATATATAGGTTTTGTTGAAATGTGGAAAACGCCCGCCCCATTTTTTTGAAAAAATTTTCAGATTTTTTCGATTCTTGTAACAACTCGGAAACATTCATCGTTATTATAGATAACAGCACCCCTACCCAATCTGAAAGGAGGGCCCCTATCATGACCCCGTATGACCCGTACATTGCCTACAAAGACCTGACCGTTGACCTGCACGCCCACCGTGTGCGCCGCGCAGGCTGCGAGCTTTGCCTGACGCCGCGGGAATTTGCCCTGCTGGCCGTCCTTGTGACCCACTGTGACAAGGCCCTGAGCCGCAGCCAGCTGCTTGAGGCTGCGTGGGGCTACGCCTTTATCGGCGAGAGCCGCACCGTTGATGTCCATATCAACCGGCTGCGCCGCAAGCTTGGGCTGGAAAACGACATCCAGACCGTCTACAAGGTCGGCTACCGCCTCAACAGCGCCAGTTGACTTTCCCGCCGGATTTGATACAATAATGGTATTATGGCGTTATCGCACTGCCATACGGTACGGCAACGCCCTACACTTCCTGCTTACTTAAAGGAGGACCCTGCCATGAAGCGTATCATCACCATCGGCCGCGAGTTCGGCGCAGGCGGCGGCGAGCTGGGCCGCCGTCTGGCCCGGGAGCTGGACATTGCCTACTATGACCGCGACATTATTCTAAAGACCGCCAAGGCCAGCGCCCACCTGACGCCGGAGCAGGTGCGCCGCTGGGACGAGCGTGTCCCCCATGAGTTCGGCTTTACCCAGAGCCTTTTCAACTTCTACAACCGCCCCCTGAGCGAGGAGCTGTGGGATGCCCAGGTCCGTGCCATCCGCGAGATTGCCGACCGGGAAAGCTGCGTTATCGTGGGCCGCAACGCCGACTATATCCTGCGGGAGTTTGACCACTGCCTGCGGGTGTTCGTCCATGCCGACCGCAACTGGCGTCTTTTGCACATGCGCAAGCTGATGCCCGACACCCCGTTTGAGCAGCTGGAGGCCGACATGGACAGTGCCGACCGCGCCCGCCGCAGCTACTGTAAGCAGCACACCGGCCAGATCTACGGCGACAGCCGCAACTATGACCTGACCCTCTGCACCAGCAAGCTCGGGCTGGACAAGGCCGAGGAAATTTTGCTGTGCGCGGCAAAGGAGCTATAAGGCAGATTGGGCGGTATCGGGAGCTTTCCCGGAGGGGTCAAGACCCCTCCCTACAGAGCTTTCGCCGCAGGGTTGTAGGGAGCGGTCTTGACCGCTCCGTGCAGCTGTGCCGGTAGCCGGAAACGATAAAACAGAAAATACAAAAGCCGCTGTGCGTTCTGGCACGGCGGCTTTTGTGTTACTGCTCCAAAAATTCGCGGATCTCCTTTTCGACCGCGTTGACCTCCTCCTCAAACGCGCGGGCCGAAACACGCAGCGCGCCGTGGCCCATCACGATGATCTGCTCCGCGCCGTCACTGCTGACCACGCGGGTGCGATGCTCACGGGCCAGCTCATGGGTCGCGCGCTCAATGTACATATCGGCGGTCTCGGCCTCCCGGGTGTAGACGACATAGAGGTTGTGGTATTTTTCGACCTCCCGCGCGCCGCCCCGCACCTTGTAGGCGTCAAACACCAGTATCGGCACACAGCGCTTATAGCCTGCGTAGTTGCACAGAATGTCCATCAGCCTGCGCCGCGCGGCGTCAAGGCTGCCGTCCGCCAGCCTGCGCAGGGCGTCCCACGCAAAGATGACATTGTAGCCGTCCACCAGCAGATAGTCCGGCCCGGCGGGCACAGGCGCAGCCGGCACACTCGCCGCCGGGGCGGTGTGCAGGGCCGCGCGGGCGGCCTTTTTGGCGTCGTCAACGCCGCCGCGGCGCTTTATCTTGCCGTAGGTGCGCTCAAAAATCGCCAGCAGCTCCTTATCCTGTTCCAGCGTGCCGCAGTAGGCGGAGGCCCGGCGGCGGCGCGCGTTGGCCTCGTCCTCCTCCTGCGTCTGCCCGGCGGCGGGGGCAGCACCCAGCCGCCGCTCCAGCCCGCTGGACACATGGGCGCGGGCGGGGACCTCGTCCCACTTGACAAGATACCCGGCCCCGTGGGAGCAAAACACCGAATCCGCCGGGTTGTCGGTGTCGGCATCGGGGTCATAGCCCGCGGCGGCCAGCACCTCATCGGTGTTGTGGCAGGCATCGTACCCGGCGGGCAGCACAGCCCACCGGCCCAGCCCGTGGGTGTAGGCTGCGACCTCCCGCGCATAGCCGCGCGCCGCAGCAACGGGCAGGCGGCCTGTCAGCCGCACCGTGTTTTCGGATTCCGGGAGTGTTTCAGGCGCATGGAAGCTGCCGCACATCCGCTGCACATCGGCCATGGCGCGGCCCAGCGCATCGGCGGGCAGCTCCAGCGTAAAATCGTACCACGGCTCCAGCAGCTGCACGCCGTCCCCGGCCGCAGCCATCCGCAGGCCCTGCCGCACGGCGCGGTAGGTCGCCTGCCGGAAGTCCCCGCCCTCGGTGTGCTTTTGGTGGGCGCGGCCCGCCGCCAGCGTGATCCTGACATCGGTCAGCGGTGCGCCGATCAGCACACCCGGGTGGGTGCGCTCGGCCAGATGGGTCAAAATCAGCCGCTGCCAGTTTTCGGCCAGCGTGTCGGGCGGGCAGTCTGCCGCCAGCTGGACGCCGCTGCCCCGGGGCGCAGGCTCCAGCAGCAGATGCACCTCGGCATAGTGGCGCAGCGGCTCATAGTGGCCAATGCCCTCGACAGCCGCCGTCAGCGTCTCCTTATACAAAATGCCGCCCTCGCTGAATGTCACCTCCAGCCCGAACCGCTCCTGCAGGATATTCTGCAAAATTTCCAGCTGCACCTCGCCCATCAGCTGTACATGCACCTCGCCGAGATCGTCCCGCCAGTTCACATGCAGCTGGGGGTCCTCGTCCTCCAGCGTCTGCAGTGCCTTCAGCAGGGTATGGGGGTCGGCTGCACTCTCCACACGGTAGTTCAGCACCGGCTCCAGCAGCGGGGTATCGGCGTCAGCCTCCACCCCAAGGCCCTGCCCGGGGCGGGTGGCGGCCGGTCCCGCCGCCGCCACGACCATACCGGGATATGCCTCGCTGATCAGGCGGAACTTTCCGCCGTTGTACAGCCGCAGCGCATCGGCCTTCTCGCCGCCGGGCAGCACCGCCTTGACCGGCAGCACGCCGCCGGTAATCTTGAGCCATGTCAGCCGTGTGCCCGCATCCTCGCTGATTTTGAACACCCGCGCGCCGAACTCCGGCCAGCGCGGCGGGGTGCGGGTCAGCGTCTGCAGCCCGCGCAGCAGGTCGTCCAGCCCGTCCAGCCGCAGCGCCGCGCCGAAAAACACCGGGAACACCTGCCGCCGCGCAATGGCCGTCACCACGGTCAGGGGCGAGGCCTCGCCGCTTTCCAGCACCTCGTTCATCAGCGGCTCACTGCACAGGGCCAGTGCCTCCGGGTCGGGCACGGCGGAAAAATCCACGCACCCGTCCCCGAACCGCCCGCGCAGCTCCCGCAGGCGGACGGCGGCATCGGCACCCGGCAGGTCCATTTTGTTGACAAAAACAAAGGTGGGCACGCGGTAGCGGGCCAGCAGCTTCCAGAGCGTCTCGGTGTGGGCCTGCACGCCGTCCGTGCCGGAGACCACCAGCACCGCATAATCCAGCACCTGCAGGGCGCGCTCGGCCTCGGCGGAAAAATCCACATGTCCCGGCGTGTCCAATAGGGTCAGCTCGCACGCCTCGGCTCCATCGGCGGCGGGCAGCGCCAGCACCGCCTGCTTGGCAAAAATCGTAATGCCCCGCGCCCGCTCCCGGCTGTCGGTATCCAGAAATGCGTCCCTGTGATCCACGCGGCCCAGCTTGCGCAGCACCCCCGCGCGGTAAAGCAGCCCCTCGGCCAATGTGGTTTTGCCGCTGTCCACATGGGCCAGCAGCCCAACGACCAGTCGTTTCATACAAGTTCCCCTCAAAAAATCAAGATCTTGTCCCTATTGTACAATTTTTCCTGTCATTTGGCAAACGCTTTGCTGCACCGCCGCCCTTGCGGCCGCGCACAAAACGCGCTATAATGGCCGCGGAGCATATTTTAGCGGCCGATGCTCATCATCGGCCGCTTTTATTCAGGAGGCAATTCAGATGACCTATCCCGAAGTTTTACAGGCCGCACGGGGGCAGATGGGCCCCTGCCATGCCTGCCCGGTGTGCAATGGCCGCGCCTGCGGCGCCACGATCCCCGGTCCCGGTGCCAAGGGCAGCGGCACGGTGGCGATCCGCAACTTTGACGCCTGGCGCGATGTGCGGCTGAACATGGACACGATCCACGAAAATTTTGAGCCGGACACTGCACTCCGCATCTTCGGCCGCACCTTTAAGTACCCCTTCTTTGCCGGGCCGGTGGGCGCTATGGCGCTGCACTACGGCGACAAATACAACGACCTTGCCTACAATAACATTCTGGTCCCCGCCTGCGCGGCGGCCGGCATCGCCGCCTTTACCGGTGACGGCACGAACCCCAAGGTCATGGAGGGCGCGACCGCTGCCATCGCCGCCAGCGGCGGCGCGGGCATCCCGACCGTCAAGCCGTGGGACAACGCGACCGTGGCGCAGAAGATGGCGATGGCCCGCCAGTCCGGCTGCTTTGCGCTGGCCATGGACATTGACGCCGCAGGGCTGCCGTTTCTGCAGCATCTTGACCCGCCTGCGGGCAGCAAGACCGTGGAGCAGCTGCAGGAGATTGCCCAAAGCGCCGGTGTGCCGTTCATCTTAAAGGGCATCATGACCGTCAACGGTGCTGAAAAGGCCGTTGAGGCCGGGGCCGCCGGCATCGTTGTATCCAACCACGGCGGCCGCGTGCTGGACGACTGCCCCGCCACGGCGGAGGTTCTGGCCGACATCGTGGCCGCAGTGGACGGCCGCGCCAAGATCCTTGTGGACGGCGGCATCCGCACCGGCAGCGATGTGTTCAAGGCGCTGGCTCTCGGCGCGGACGGCGTGCTGATCGCACGGCCCTTCGTCACTGCCGTATACGGCGGCGAGGCGGACGGCGTTGCCGCCTACACCGAAAAGCTCGGCAGCGAGCTGGCCGACACGATGCGCCTGTGCGGCGCGCCGACCCTCGATGCCATCACCCGCGATATGGTGCGGATCATCAAGTAAAAATCGCCATGCTTTAGGATTGGGAAATCCGTCCTTAAAGCATGGCATTTTTATTGCCATGCAGCGGCAAAGGCAAAACTCCCGGGCGGATATGGAATCCGCCCCTACGCTGTAGGGGTCGATGCTCGTCATCGACCCGGGCACATCGCGCCGCCTCTCCCCTTGCATAAATATTCTTTTTTCTGCAAAAATTGCCCAAACCTCTTGCATAACCCGCGGTTTTGCATTACTATTAAAGGACACCGCCGCTTTAAATCGGCAGCGTGAGGGATTTGTGCAAAGTATACGAGTACGAGGAGGAGTTATCATGAAAAAATTCATCAGCACCGTTCTGGCACTTGGCATGGCGGCCGGTCTGGCCGGCTGCGGCAGCAGCGCCGCCGCGACACCCGGCAGCGCGGCGGACGCCGTTTCGACCGAAAACGCCGCAGCTGCCGATGCAGACCTCGCCTACATGCAGGGCAAGGGCAAAATGACCATCGGCTACACCGTCTATGAGCCGATGAACTACACCGATGCCGATGGTAACTTTACCGGCTTTGACACCGAGCTTGCCACCGCCGTCTGCGCCAAGCTCGGCGTTGAGCCTGATTTTGTCGAGATCAACTGGGACACCAAGGTCGTTGAGCTGGACGCCAAGAGCATCGACTGCATCTGGAACGGCATGACCCTGACCGATGACATCATGGCCAACGCCGCCTGCACCAAGCCCTACGCCAAGAACGCGCAGGTCGTCGTCATGAAGGCCGATGCCGCCTACGCCTCCACCGCCGATCTGGCGGGCAAGACCGTTGTGGCCGAGGCCGGCTCCGCCGGTGAGACCGCCATCAGCGAGGACGCAGGCCTGTCGCAGGCAGAGTACATCAGCAAGAGCGTGCAGACCGACTGCCTGATGGAGGTTGCCGCCGGCACCGCCGATGCCGCTGTGCTGGACCTGACGCTGGCCACTGCCATGATCGGCGAGGGCACCGACTACGCGAACCTTGCCATCAAGGACGAGCTGAACGCTGAGGAATACGGCGTTGCCTTCCGCAAGGGCAGCGATGCCGCCGAGGCCGTGAACGCCGCCTTTGACGAGCTGAAGGCAGACGGCACGATGAAGGCCCTTGCCGAAAAATACAGCCTGACGCTGGCCGACTGATGGGCGAGGCAGTTGTCATCTGGGGCCGCCTGACCGAAGCTTTCTGGCTCAACTGCCAGCTGTTCGGCCTTACCTTACTGTTCGCACTGCCGCTGGGGCTGGTGGTGTCGTTCGGCTCCATGAGCAGGCTTGCCCCGCTGCGCGGCGCAGTCAAGACCTTTGTCTGGATCATACGCGGCACGCCGCTGATGCTGCAGATCCTTGTCATCTATCTTGGCCCCGGCCTGATGGGCTTTGCCAGCCCGTGGCCATCGGGCGGCAGCGGCCGTCTGGTGGCGGCTGTGGTGGCCTTTGCCATCAACTACGCCTGCTATTTTTCTGAGATCTACCGCGGCGGCATCGAGGCTGTGCCCAAGGGCCAGACCGAGGCCGGGCAGGTACTGGGCATGACCCGGACCCAGATCTTTTTCCGCGTCACGCTGCTGCAGGTCATCAAGCGGATTCTGCCGCCGATGGGCAACGAGATCATCACCCTCGTCAAGGACACCTCGCTTGCGAATGTCATTGCCAACAAGGACATCATCATGATGGCGAAGGAGTACAGCGCCAAGGGCCTGATCTGGCCGCTGTTCTCCACGGCGGTGTTCTTCCTTGTGTTTGTGGGTGCGCTGACGCTGCTGTTTGGCTGGCTGGAAAAGCGGCTGGACTATTTCAGATAAGGGGGTGCAGTCATGGCATTGTTGGAAGTAAACGGCATCGGCAAAAGCTTTGGTGCCACAAGCGTGCTGCGCGGCATCTCCTTTGATCTGGCCGAGGGGGAGGCGCTGGCGATCATCGGCTCCTCCGGCTCAGGCAAGACCACGCTGCTGCGCTGCCTGAATTTTCTCGAGACGGCCGACACCGGCTCGATCACCGTCGCGGGCGAAACGCTGTGGAGCGCTGCGGACACCCGCACCCAGAGCGAGGAGGCCATCCGCAAAAAGCGGCTGCATTTCGGTCTGGTGTTCCAGAACTTCAACCTGTTCCCCCAGTACACCGCGCTGCAAAATGTGATGCTGGCGGGCCAGCTTTTGGCGCAGGAACGCCCGGATTACAAGCAGAACAAGCGCCAGATCCTTGCTGAGATTGAGGAGCAGGCGCGGGCGCTGCTGGCGCAGATGGGCCTCTCCGACCGGGAGAACCACTACCCGCACCAGCTTTCGGGCGGGCAGCAGCAGCGCGTGGCCATCGCCCGCGCATTGGCGCTGCACCCCGACATTCTCTGCTTTGATGAGCCGACCTCGGCCCTTGACCCCGAGCTGACCGGTGAGGTGCTGCGCGTCCTGCGGGAGCTTGCCGCGCACCGCACCACCATGATCATCGTCACCCATGAGATGAAGTTTGCCCGCGATGTGGCGGACCGCATCCTTTTTATGGACGGCGGCGTTGTGGTAGAGCAGGGCAGCGCAAAGGATCTCATCGACCACCCCAAGGAGGAACGCACCCGCCAATTTTTGGCAAGCTACGGGAAATAAGCGAAACCGGCAGACCGTTTTCAGGCGGCCTGCCGGTTATCTGTTTCTGTAGGGAGGGGTCTTGACCCCTCCGCTGCGCTTTGCGGCCGGCGCTCACAACATGGGTCACGCCGTAGGGGCGCATTCTATATGCGCCCGCGCCGTTCGCGGCGGCGGAAATGTTCCCGGGCGGATATGGAATCCGCCCCTACAATGCGTTTTTACCGCACCGCGATGCACTCGATCTCCACAAGGGCGTTTTTCGGCAGGGCGGCGATCTGCACGCAGCTGCGCGCGGGGAAGCCGCCGTGGAAATAGCTGCCGTAGACCTCGTTCACCGCGCCGAAATCCCCCAGATCCTGCACGAACACCGTTGTCTTGACAACGCTGTCCAGCGTCAGGCCGGCCTCGCCCAGCACGGCCTGCAGGTTCTTCAGGGCCTGATGGGTCTGGGCCTGCACACCCTCCGCCAGTGCGCCGGTCGCGGGGTCAAGGCCCAGCTGGCCGCTGCAGTAGACCGTTGTGCCGGTATCCACTGCCTGGGCATAGGGGCCGAGGGCGGCCGGGGCGTTTTTTGTTGCAATTCGTTTCATAACCTTATACACTCCTCTTATGCTTGTTTATCTTTGTCAGCCCCGGGGTCAGCCTCGGGGTCAGCCTCGGGCGGCCAGACAAAGCCGCGCCGGGTCAGGCAATCCTGCAAAAAGTCAGTGACCTGCGCCGTGTAGGCGGCGTTGTCGTGGTAGTAGCTCACCGCATGCTCGGCACCGTGTACGGTCAGGAAGCGGCTGCCCCTTGCACGGCAGGCCGCATAGTTGCGCCGCCCCATTTCATAGGGCACAAAGCCGTCCGCATCGCCGTGGACAAAAAAGATCGGCACCTTGCTCTGCGCGGCAGCGGCGGTGCAGTCGGCGTCCTCGGGGTCAAAGCGGCCAAAGAGGATCGCCCCCAGCCGCCCGATGGCGTAGGTCAGCCCGACCGGCATACCGGGCAGGTATTCCGGCAGACATTTGCGGGTGATCTCCCGCGGGCTGGTATAGCCGCAGTCCGCCACAACGCCGCACACATTGTCCGGCAGGCTCAGCCCGGCGGCCAGCACCACAGTGGCCGCCCCCATCGAGACGCCCATCAGGAAGATCGGCACCTCCGGCCCGAAATGACTGCGCGCCCAGACGGCCCAGTCCCGGGCATCGTAGCGCTCTTTGACGCCCATCGTAATGGTGTGCCCGCCGCTGTAGCCGTGGGCGCGCTGGTCGGGCAGCAGCACATTGTAGCCCAGCGCCGTGCAGAGCGTGTAGCCGCCCAGCCCGTCCCGCGTGGCATAGCCGCGGTATCCGTGGAAGATGATGGCCAGCGGCGCACCATCGGCATGGTGGTAGTACCGCGCCGCCAGCGGGGTGCCGTCCTGCGCCGTGATATGCACCGGCTCAAACCGGTCGCGCGCCAGCGCATCCGCATCGGGGCCCATGGCCTTGCGGTAGCACTCGCGGGTGGGCATGTCCGCCGGGGAGGGTACCTGCGTGGTGGACTTATTGTAAAAGCCCACGCGGTAGACACCGTAGGCGGTGCCCAGCACCGCCGCACCGGCCGCTGCGGCCGCCTTGAGCAGGGGATGCTTTTTCATGGGGGATCACCTCAGTTTCCATTGCTGTATTTGTTCCGATTATAGCAAATTCCCGCCTGCACCGCAACGCTTTGACAAAAAAGTTCACACTTGCCACCGCGCCGTTTTCGCAGTATAGTATACTTATTCATGACCCACTCCGCGGGGTGTCAAAGGACACGCCGGCCTTTTCATCGGATTTACCGCACCTACTACAATTCAAGAGGGTTTCTCATGAGTGAACTGACGCAAAGCCTCCAGATCGCTGTTACCCGCTATCCCGGCACGATGGCCGAGCTGGCGCGCCGCACCGCCATCGACCGTTCCACCCTGTACAAGATCATCAACGGCCAGCGCACACCCCGGCAGGAGCAGCTTGAGCACCTGGCCGAGGCCCTTGCGCTGAATGACGAGCAAAAGGACACCCTGCTGCTGCAGTACAAGCAGCGCGGCCGCTCCACCGACCCACGCATCCGCACCGAGCTGCACAAGCTGCTGACCACGGCCTGCACCGTGCAGGAGTCTATCCGCCATGAGGGCGTAGCCCCCAACACTGCCTTTCCGGAGATTTCCTGCACCGACCGCTATGTCGAGGGGCCGCGCGCCGTGGGCGCACTGGCCGGGGCCCTGATTGCCCGCCACCTTGCATCGGGCGATACCCGGCCGCTGCTGCTCTCCCCCTTCACCAATCCCGTGCTGGACAACGCCCTGATCGAGCGTTTCTCGGTGGCGGACGGAGACCCCGTCGCCGTTGCATAGCTGCTGCTTTTTGCGCAGGACCGCGAGATACCGAGCCACCTTGCCTCCGACATTGCCACGCTGACCCAGACGCTGCCGCTGCTTTTTCTGCCCAAGATGCGGTATGACGCCCGCATAGCTCCCTGCATCACCGGTGAGCCGATCCCCGGCGCCCTGATGCCGGTCTACCTGCTCCTGCCGGAGAGCGCGCTCCTGATGGACCGCCTTGGACAGAAGGCGCTGCTCGTCACCGACCGCAAGGCGGTCGAAAGCCTGCGCCTTTCGTTCAGCCGCCAGTATTTTGACACCTCCTCCACGCTGCGGCTGACCAGCGATAAGCATGATTTTCTCGAGTCTATGGCGCTGTACAGCGGCCTGTTTGCACGCCGCAAGCGGTGCAGCATGATTCGCTACCAGCCGCCCTTTACCCTGTTTGCCGACAAGGAGATGGCACTGCAGGTCCTGCGCCTTGACGATAACCAGCGGGGGCTGCTGCCCCCGATGCTCGACTATCTGGCAAGCTGGAACCAGCAGACACCGGACATCTTTTTCTGTGAGGAGGGCATCCTGCAGTTTGTGCGCAGCGGCCTGCTGTTCGACCTGTCCCCGGCACTCTACGACCCGCCCGCGCCCGAGGTGCGCCGCAGGCTGCTGCAGCGGCTGCGGCAGGCCGTTGCAGCCGACCGGCAGACGCTGCGCATCGTGGATACCACCCAGCTGCCCCTCTCCCCCGCCATGAGCGTGAATGTCTTTCAGGGCGGCATCGTTTTCTGCCAGGCCACAGCCGCACCCGATGAGCCGTTCTGCCGCGAATATCTGCTGGACGACCCCGTCCTGACCGATGCGATGCTCGGCTATCTGGACCTGTGCCGCGCCGGGGAGCGGGTGCGCAGCAAAAAATATACCCTTGACTTTATTGATTATTGTCTGCGGCTGCTGTAAAATGGTCTTATGTATCACCCGTTTGTAAAAGGAGAAAACGCCATGGCACATACCGAGACCATGCTGGAAAGCAAGGAGATCTTCAACGGCCGCGTCATCCGTGTCACCGTTGACAAGGTGCAGCTGGAGGACGGCTCCACCTCCACCCGCGAGATCGTCCATCACCACGGCGGGGCCTGCATCCTGCCCGTTGACGCAGACGGCAATATTACGCTGGTACGCCAGTTTCGCTATGCCTTTGGGGAGGAAATCTGGGAGCTGCCCGCCGGCAAGCTGGAGGCCGGCGAGGACCCGTTTGAGGCCGCCAAGCGCGAACTGAGCGAGGAGTGCGGCCTGACCGCTGACCGCTTTGTCGATCTGGGCATCGTCTACGCAACCGTCGGCTATGACAGCGAGAAGATCTACCTGTGGGCCGCCACCGGCCTGCATGAGGTCCGCCAGCATCTTGATGCCGGGGAGTTCCTCGATGTCGTCAAAATGCCGTTTGACAAGGCGCTCGGCCTTGTGATGGACGGCACCATCAAGGACAGCAAGACTCAGGTGGCCCTGCTGAAATACGCGCAGCTGCGCGGCAAAGCCTGAATGGGCGTTGAGATACTGGATCACGGCACCCGCGTGCTGACCGCGCCGGGCGCGACCTTCGGCACCGATGCGCTGCTGCTGGGCCGCTTTGCCCTGCCCCGCCGCGGGGAGCGCGCGCTCGATATGTGCAGCGGCTGCGGCATCATCTCGCTGCTGTGGCACGATGCCGGCCACCGCGGCCCCTGCACGGCGCTTGAGCTGGACGCTGCGGCCTCCGCCCTCTGCGCGCAGGCCGCCGCCGACAACGAGGCCGACCACATCACGCCGCTCTGCGCCGACCTGCGGCAGTTCTGCACCGCCGGGCCGGAGCAGGGGCAGTATGATTTTGCCGCCTGCAACCCGCCGTATTTTGCTGCGGGGCCCCGCAGCCCCGACCCGCGCCGGGCCGAGGCCCGCCATACCGACAGCTGCACCACCGCCGATGCCGTGGACTGCGCCCGCCGCGCCCTGCGGGACGGCGGCCGCTTTGTGCTGTGCCAGCGCCCCGAGCAGCTGGCCGAGATCTTAGCCGCCCTGCGCGCCGCCCGCCTTGAGCCGAAGCGGCTGGCCTTTGTCAAAAACCGACCAAACGGCGCACCGTGGCTCTTCCTTGTCGAGGCGCAAAAGGGCCGCCGCACCGGCCTGCGCGTGGAACCGGATGTGCTGATAACGAGTGGTGCGGCGATGTATGGGCCGAAGGGTTAGGCGTGGCATCTGAAAAATGCAGTAGGGGCGGGGCTCTGCTCCGCCCGGGGCACCTTTCCGGGTGAGCAGCTTTCCCGGAAAGATGCTGTATGGGCAAAGTTGGCGGGCGGAGCAAAGCCCCGCCCCTACATATGTGGCAAGGCAAAATACATACAAAATTTATAGAATCAGGAGAACACTGTCATGGGACTTTTTCATCAGAATTTTGACAAGCCCGGCCCGGGTATTTCGCCCAACGCCCCCCGCAAAAAGGGTGCCGCCCGCTATTTTGAGGTGCTGGCCCGCGATTTTTCCACCTTCTGGATGGCAGGTCTGCTCGCCATGATCAGCAGCCTGCCCTTTGCGCTGGGGCTGTGGTTTGCCGTCACGACCCACTCGCTGATCCCGATGCTGCTGGCCGGTATTCTGGGCGGCATGCTGGCCGCCCCGCAGATCGTGGGCCTCAACGACACTGTCCTGCGCGCCCTGCGCGATGAGCCGGGCTACTGGTGGGTGACCTACCGCCGCGCATGGAAGCGCAACGCCAAGGCTGCGCTGCTGCCCGGCGCCATCTGCGGCCTGCTGCTGGCAATGGAGATCTTCACCGCATTTCATACCGAGACCGGCAGCATTGCCGTCATGGTGGCGATCTTTGTCGCACTGATCCTGCTGGCGGGCATCGCGCAGTACCTCTACGCGCAGGTCGCGCTGGTCGATCTGCCGTTTTCCGCCCTGCTCAAGAACTCTCTGATGCTCTTTTTGGGGTATCTGCCCCGCAGCGCGCTGGGCATCCTGTGGCAGGGCCTTTACTGGGCCGCCATCGCGCTGTTCTGGCCGCTGTCCGGTGCTGTGCTGATCCTGACAAGCCTCTGGTTTCCCTGCTCGCTGAGTCTGCTGGCCATCTACCCCGCCCTGAACAAGAGCTTCGACCTTGAGGCGAAGATCAAGGCAATGCGCGATGCCCAGCTCGACAGCCACGACGAGGACTGACCCCTTGAGGAACGCAAGCCGCGTTCCTCTTTTTTATTGCCGCCTTATTTTGGGCGCGGCTTTTGCCATCTTGCACCCCACTGCAAAAAAAGGTATAATAACAGAATAGGTTTATTTTACACCCAAGGAGGCCGCGGCTTGAAAATTCTGCTGATACACTGTCATTACCGGCTGCCCGGCGGCGAGGACGCCGTCTTTGCCGCGGAGCGCGCCCTGCTTGAGCGCCGCGGCCATACCGTGCTGGTGTATGAGCGCAGCAATGAGGAGGCCGCCCACGGCTTTGCCAAAGCGCTGCTGCCGCTGCACGCAGTCTGGAACCGCCGCGCCGCCCGCGAGGTCCTCGACCTCATCCGGCGGGAGGGGGTCGAGGCCGTGCATATCCACAACACGCTCCTGCTGCTCAGCCCCGCCGTGGTCCGCGCCGCCAAGCGCTGCGGCGTGCCGGTCGTGCAGACGCTGCACAATTTCCGGCTGTTCTGCCCCAACGGCATCCTGCTGCGGGACGGCGCCGTCTGCGAGGATTGCCCCCGCCGCGGCCTGCACTGCGCATTGCAGCACCGCTGCTACCGCGGCAGTCTGGCGCAGACCCTTGTGGTCGCCGCGTCCTACCGGCTGCACCGGGCGCTGGGCAGCTGGCGCGGTGTCTGGGTCACGACCCCGACCGAGTTTGACCGCGAAAAGCTGCTGGCCTTCAACAGGCTGCGCCCTACCTTTGACGAAAACCGTCTTGTTGTCAAGCCGAACCCCGTCAATGTGCCCGCCGGGCCGGTCATCCCGTGGGAGGAACGCGACCGCCGCTTCGTCTTTGCCGGCCGGCTGGAGGAACTCAAGGGGCTGCGCACCGTCATCGAGGCGTGGCGTCTGCTGGGCGACACCGCGCCCGAGCTGCTCATCGCCGGGGACGGCCCGCTGGCCGACTGGGCGCGCGCACAGGCGCTGCCCCGGGTCCGGTTTCTCGGCCAGCTTGAGCGTGCGGAGCTGCACCGTCTGATCGGCGCAAGCTATGCCGTCATTGCCGCAAGCCTCTGCTATGAGAGCTTTGCCCTTGTCCCCGCCGAGGCCCACGCCCTCGGCACGCCGGTGCTGGCCAGCCGGATCGGCAATGTGGGGGCCTCGGTGCGCCCCGGGTTTGACGGGCTTTGCTTTGCGCCGGGCGATGCCGCCGCGCTGGCGGGGGCCGTGCGCGCCCTGCGTGCCATGCAGTTTGACTGCGCGGCCATTGCCGCCGCCACCCGCCGCCGCTTCAGCGAGGAAGAAAACTACAGAACTCTGATGAAATTATACGGCCGCCGCGCCGCCGAGGAATCGCTATGAACCAGTTTTACCGCGCCCTGCAGATGCCGCCCAGACGGCTGCTGCGCAAGCTTTTGGGCGAAAAGGAAGTCTACACCATCGCCGTGCGCCCCCGCCCCACAGCCGAGGGGACCGAGCCGCTGCCCGCGCTGGACGGCGGGGCCTACACCCCCCTGCCCGGGCGCGAGGGCTGGTGGTTTGCCGACCCGCTGCTCTACCGCCGCGGCGGCCGGCGCTGGCTTTTTGCCGAGGCGATGGATCTTTCGACCGGCAAGGGCCGTATCGAGGTCTGCGAGCTGCATGAGGACGGCACGATCGACGCTTGGCAGCCCGCGCTGGAGGAGGACTTCCACCTCTCGTTCCCGACCGTCTTTGACTGGAACGGTGAGATCTGGATGCTGCCTGAGACCGGCAGCGACCACAGCCTGCGGCTCTACCGCTGCCGGGCGTTTCCCACCGGGTGGGAGCTTGTGCAGCGCTTTGCGACCGATGAGGAGCTTTGCGATGCCATTCTGCTGGACCGCCGCGCCGAGGCGCTGACCATCCTGTGCAGCGAGACAAAGCCAGACAACCAGCTCTATGTCCGCTACCGCCGCTATACCCTGCGCCATGCCGTGCAGGAGTCGGCCGCCCTGCCGCCGCAGGGCCCGTTTGAGCTTGTACCCGATGAGGCCTACAACCTGCAGCACCGCGACTTTGATCTGCTCAGCCGCAACGCAGGCCCGCTCTTTGTGCTGGGGGAGCAGATCATCCACCCCACGCAGGTCAGCTCGACCGTGGACTACGGCCTGTATCTGCAGTTTCTGGCCCGGCGCGGCAGCTCCGAGATCCCGCTGTGCGCCGCCACGCCCCAGAATGTCACCATCACCGGCATTGCTCCGGCGGATCTCATCGGCGTACACACCTACTGCCGCGATGACCGGCTGGAGATCCTTGACGCGCGGTATCTGACCCGCCTGCCTAAAATCGAGAAGGCCGCCAAGCCCGCCCCGGCGGACGAAGCGGCCCCCGGGGATACCGCCCCGTAACGCCCCCGCTGCGGGGCGCCGTCTGCCTTTCTCTGTAAAAGAGGTACACCTATCCACATGAAAACCATCGTCATCCCGCAATTTTACCGCGGCCCATCCGGCCAGCGCGGGCTGTACAACCGGCAGGAGGTCGGCCTTGCCCGCGCCTTTGCCGCGCTGGGCTGCCGCGCCGTTGTCCTCTACCCGGAGCCGGGCGCCAAGGCCCCCCGCATCGAAACGCCGGAGCCGAATGTCAAGATCTGCTATATGCCCGCCGCCGCCTTCGGCGTGCAGGCGTTTTATAAAAGCTGGCAGATCCTGCTTGATGAGCAGGCGGACGCCGTGCATGTCATGGGGGACAACTCCCTCGGCGTGCCGGGGCTGTACCGGTTCTGCCAAAAGCACGGCATCCTGTTTTACAGCCAGCTCGGCGCACTGAAAAGCACCTCCGACCATGCCGTTGTGCGCCGCGTCATGGACCTGCTGCTCAGCCGCAACCTTGCGGTATACCGCAAAACGCCGACCTACGCCAAGACCCCCGCTGTGGCAGCCGAGCTGGAAAGCCTCGGCGTGCCCTGCGCCGGGCTGATGCCCGTGGGGCTGGACACCGCCATCATCCCGGCAGTCCCCGGCAGTAAGGCGGAGATCCGCCGTGCCCTCAAGATCGACGAGCAGGCCCGGGTGCTTGCCTTTGTGGGGCGGCTTGATGCCTACAAGCAGCCGCTCGACCTTGTGCCGCTGCTGCAGGCCGCGCCGGACTGGTACGCCGTCATCATCGGCCAGGGCGCGCTGAGCGGCGAGCTGACCCGACAGCTGGAGGAGGCCGGCCTCGCCTCCCGCTGCCGCCTGATCGCCCAGCTGCCCAACGAGCAGGTACATATTTATTATCATGCCTGCGATGCCTTTGTGAACCTCAACGAAAACGAGATCTTCGGCATGAGCCTGTTGGAGGCGATGTACGCGGGCTGCCCGCCGGTGGCACGCCACGCCCCCGGCCCCGACCTTATCATTGAGAACGGCGTCAGCGGCCTGCTCTGCAGCACAGTGGCCGAGATGGCCGCCGCGCTGGGCAAGGCCGATGCCGCCATGGGCCATGCCGCCCAGACCCGTGTGAACGAGCATTTTCTGTGGCAGAACAGCGCCGAGCTGGCGCTGACCCTGCTGCCCAAAAAGGGAGCCGCCCATGGATAACGATAACCTGCTGGTGCAAAAGGCCGCCGACCTTTACCGCGGCCTGCGCTTCAAAATGAAATACCGCGGCGTGCCTATCCTGTCTGCCGGGGCCGGCAATGACCTTGCGCGTGATCTGCTGGAAAGCGGCCAGCCCTTCCTGTTCGGCCGCTGCGGCGCGACCGAGATGCGCACCGCCGCCGACTACCTGCACAACGGCGGCCGCCCGTTTGCCGACCGCACCCGCGCCGACATCCGCAACCTTTCGGGCGTTTTCCCGACGGATGACGCCGCGCTGGAGCGGTTCTGCAAGCTCTATATCCGCACCGCCCAGAGCGCCGAGCTGCTCGCGCTCTGGAATGTGGGTGCCGAGCGGGAGGTCATACGCGGCTGCGATGCCACCCGCTTTACCGAGCTGCGCGCGCTGGAGCCCTACTACCACGCCCGCCCGTGGAGCGCCGCGCTTGCGGGCAAGCGGGTGCTGGTCGTGCATCCCTTCCGCAAGACGATCCTCTCCCAGTATGAAAAGCGCACGCAGCTTTTCCCCGGCAGGGACATCCTGCCGGAGTTTGCCTCGCTGACGGTCATTCAGGCCGTGCAGGGCCTTGCCGGGCAGGACACCGGCTATGACAGCTGGTTCGATGCGCTGGACGCCATGCAGGCCCAGATGGACGCCGCCGATTACGATGTTGCGATCATCGGCGCGGGTGCCTACGGCCTGCCGCTGGCCGCCCACGCGCGGGACACCGGCCATGCCGCCATCCAGATGAGCGGCGCGACACAGCTTTTGTTTGGCATCAAGGGCCGCCGGTGGGATGACCACCCCGTCATTTCCAAGCTCTACAATCCCGCCTGGGTCCGCCCCGATGAGAGCGAGGGCATCACGAACAAGGAAAAAGTGGAAGGCGGAAGCTACTGGTAATCGGAGAACTTTATGCGTATCTTAATGATCAGCAACCACCTCGGCGTGCAGAGCGGCGTCCAGCGGTATGTGCAGAATCTCCTGCTCAACCTTGACACCGGCCGTTATCAGATCGACCTGTTTGTCGGGCAGTGCCCGCCCGACCAGACCAGTACCGCCCCGGCACTGGAGGCGCACGGCGTACACATCATTGCCGTGCCGGACCATAAAAAGGACCGCATCCGGGCGCTGGCCGCCCACCTGCGCACCCACCGCGACTACGACATCATCCACTACCACACGGCCAGCAAGATCGGCGCGCCGGTCTGCGGCATGATGCGGCTGCTCTGCCCCCGGGCTAAAATCGTGGTACACAGCCACATCGTCTACCCGCCGCTTACGCTGACCTGGCGGGCGGCGCATCTTGTCTACCAGCTGTTTGCCGATTACTTCCTCGGCTGCGGCGTAGCCGCCGGCCGGTTCGTCTTTGGCAGCCATATTGACGAAAAGCCGAACTTTTCCGTTGCCTGCAATGCGGTAGATCAAGAGCGGTTCCACCCCGATGCCGCCGCCCGCGCCGCCACCCGGCGTGCATACGGCATTGCCGACACCGACCGGTTGGCCGGGTTTGTGGGGCGGCTCAACCACCAGAAAAACCCGCTGTTTTTGATGGAGGTCTTTGCCGCCATGGCCGCGCAGGATGTGCGGTGGAAGCTGATGCTTGTCGGCACCGGCGAGAAAGAGCCGGAAATGCGCGCCGCCGCCGAGGCCCACGGCCTGACCGACCGGGTCATCTTTGCGGGCGTGCAGAGCGATGTACCCGCCTTTATGAACGCCTTCGACCTGTTTTTGCTGCCCAGCAATTTTGAGGGCAGCCCCGTCACCCTTGTCGAGGCGCAGGGCTGCGGCGTGCCGTGTCTGGCCTCGACCAATGTGCCGGATGACGGCTCGGTGACCGAGCTGGTACACTTTCTGCCGCTGGCCGCACCGCTCTCTGACTGGGCCTCCAAGGCGGACGCCATCGCCCCGGGCGGTGACCACGCCGACCACTGGCAGACCCTTGCCGCCGCCGGGTATGAGCTAAAGACCGCTGCCCGCCGCATGGAGCAGCTCTATGATAAGCTGGGAGGGCAGCCATGATCTACGCAGAGCTGGCCGGGGGGCTCGGCAACCAGATGTTCATCTACGCCTTTGCCCGGGCGCTGGGCCTGCGCTGCGGCGAGGGTGTGACCCTGCTGGACCGGCAGGACTGGCGGGACGGTGCGCCCGCCCACACGGTCTGTGCGCTGGGGGCGCTGAACATCAGCCCCGCGGTGGAAATTCTGGCCGACCCGGGCTTTGCCAAGTCGCATCTGCCCCGGCAGAACGCCGCCAAGGCGCTGATGATCAAATACGAGCAGCGCCGCGGCCTGCTGGCGCGGGACTGGCACGGCTTTGAGGCCGCCGCCGCACCGCTGCTCAACACGCTGGGCCTGCACTTTGCCACCGACGGCTACACGCCGGTACGGCGGGGACACGCCCGGGATTTTCTGGCATGGGGCTATTTCCAGAGCGAGCACTATTTTGCCGATTTTGCCGATGTTATAAAAACCGAGCTGCGCTGCAAAACGCCCCCGGCGGGGGCGTATGCGGACAAGCTGCGCGCCGCCGTCTGGCCGGTCTGCGTACATCTGCGGCGCGGCGATTACCAAAAGCCTGAGAATGCCATCCTGCAGGTCTGCACCCCGGCGTACTATGCCCGCGCCATTGCCGCCGTCAAGGCAGCGCACCCCGATGCCTCGCTCTTTGTCTTTTCGGACGACATTGAATGGGCGCAGGCAAACCTGACCACCTGCGGTCTGCCCGCCGTCTTTCTGCCCCGGGGCGAGGCCGCTGCCGACCTTGCGCTTATGCAGCTTTGCCGCGGCTTTGTGGTGAGCAACTCCACCTACAGCTGGTGGGCACAGTATCTGGCCCCCGCCCCCGACAAGCAGATCTGGGCGCCCGACCGCTGGTATGCGCACACCAAGGATAGTGCGCTGTATCTGGATGGGTGGAAACTTATAAAGGCTTCCCCCTTGGGGGAAGCTCAGGCTGTCGAAAAACTTAATGGGAACACTGCGGACTTCCGGTAGGTTTGTAGGGAACGGTCTTGACCGTTCCGTGCCGCTTTGCCAAAAGCACGATGTAACGAGAAAACTTCGCGCCGTTCGGCGCGATTTTATGCGCTGCGCGCAGCCAGCGGTACGGCGCGGTCAAGACACGCGCCCTACATTTCTACCCGTAAAAGGTCTTTTTTCTACACGCTGGGCTTCCCCCTACGGGGGAAGGCATAGAGAAGGAGAACGTTATGCCGCGATTTTCTATTATTGTACCGGTGTATAATGTGCAGAATTACCTCGCGGCGTGTGTCAAGAGCGTGGCGGAGCAGGCGGGGGAGCGCGATTGGGAGTGCATCCTTGTCGATGACGGCTCGACCGATCTGTCGGGCCAGCTTTGCGATGCCCTTGCCGCTGAGATCCCCGGCCTGCGGGTCGTCCACCGGGAGAACGGCGGTCTGGCCGCCGCGCGCAACACCGGCCTGCAGGCCGCGCAGGGCGACTGGCTGCTGTTTTTGGACAGTGATGACGCCATGGCCCCCGGCCTGCTGGAGGCACTGCGCGCCGCACTGCCCGCCCACCCCGGGTATGACTGGTTCATCGGCCGTCATCTGGAATGGCAGCCGGACGGCCGCCTGACCGCGCATGACGGCCTGCATCTGGTGCCCGGCCCCTTTGACAGCACCGACTATGCGGCCCGATTGAAAGCGCTGTACGGCGCCGGGCACTGGTCGGTCTGGAAATACTGCATCCGCCGGTCCTTTTTGCAAAAGACGGGCGTACAGTTCCTGCCCGACTGCTGCTGGGCCGAGGACTGGCCCTTCGATCTGGAGCTGCTGCTCCACTGCGAGCGGCTGTACTTTTTGGATGTGGTGTTCACACACTACCGCGTGGGGCGTCAGGGCAGCCTGCTGACTGACGCGAAAAACCTGCCCAAGCGGTTCAAGGGGCTGGCGGCGGCCCAGCGGCGGCTGGCGAAGCTTTCGGCCAGCGGCGCGGTGGATGCCGCGACCTATGCCGTCATGGAGGATGCGGCCGCCGATGTGTTCTGGCCGCAGGCCCGCACGGCGGCGGTAAAGGATGCCGCCATCCGCAAAGCGTGTCTGCCCTATCTTGCACAACTGCGCCCGCTCTACGCCTGCGGCACCGAGGTCACGGCCCGCCGCGACTGGCGGCTGTTCCAGTGGATGATGCAGACCTTCGGGCCGAAATTTACCCTGTGGGCGGCGAGCCGCCGCTAAAGGCTTCCCCCAAGGGGCTGCGCCCGCAGGCGCGTGTCGAAGCGTAACCGCCGTAGGCGGCTCTTGACGCGGAGACTGAAGCTGTCGCCGTAGGCGACTGATGAGGGCTAACCTCGCCATCACCGGCCATTAACGGCTTACAACTCATACTCTCCCCTCATCCGGCCCTCCGGGCCACCTTCCCCCTCGGGGGAAGGCTTTTGTGAAAGGAACTGCCTTGCGTACCAAACGTACATTACTGAATATGGCCTACGCCCTGGGCTCCAGCCTGCTTTTGCTGCTGCTGGGGCTTATCACGCGGCGTCTGCTGGTCGATAACTTCGGCCCGCAGATCACCACCGCATCTCAGGTCGTCAGCCAGCTTTTCAACTTTTTCTCGATCGCCGAGTTCGGTGTCGGCAGCGTCATCAGCTACCGATTGTATGAGCAGATCGCCGCGAAAAACGAGGAAAAAATCAGCAAGTATATGTCGATGTACAAGTGGGCCTACCGGGTCGTCGGGCTTGTCATTGCGGGGCTGGCGCTCCTCGGCGCGGTAACGCTGCACTGGATCATGCCCGATGTGCCGCCCGCCACGGCTTACACGGTCTATGCGCTGAATGTGGTTTCAACGCTGTGCAGCTATTTTCTGATCACCCGCCGCCTGATGTACACCTGCACCCAGCAGGGCTACCGCTGCACCCAGATCGACTTCTGCTGCAATGTGCTGACAAGCCTTGCCAAGATCGCCGTCTCGCTCTGGTTCCCGAACTATGTGCTGTATTTCAGCGTGACGATTTTCTTCAATGTCATGGCCAACCTGCTGATCGCACGGCGGTTCAAGAAGGACTTTCCCTATGTGCGGGAGGTCCGGGTCACCCTCGACGATTTCCGCAATCTGGGCATCTTCCACGATCTGCGGTATTTTCTGGTGCATCGCCTCTCCAACACGATCTACGGCTCGTCCGATACCATCGTGACCTCCCGCATGGGCGGCTCGACCCAGACGACCTTTCTGGGCAACTACAACACAATCTCCACCTCGGCGACCGACCTCGGCAACAAGGTCATGGACAGCTTTGCAGCCGCCATCGGCAACATCGTCTATGACAAAGCTGCCGCCGCCAACGACCACGACAAGCAGGTGTTCTGGGGCATGGACCTGTTCAGCTACCTGTTTGCCAGCTTTGTGGCCACGGCCTACTTCTGCCTGTTCCAGCCGTTCATGGCGTCCTGGATGGGTGAGCAGTGGCTGCTGCCCCTCGGCTTTGTGCTGGTGTTCTGCCTGAATGAGTATGTCGGCTGGAACCACCGGATGCTCGGCAGCTACCGCGCCGTTCTCGGCCGTTTTGAGGATGACCAGTGGTTTATGGTCGCGTCCGCAACGGTGAATCTGGCGCTGAGTTTTCTGCTCTTTCCCCGATTTGACATCACCGGCGCGCTGATCGCCACCGTGGTGGCCCACTGCATCATGTGGGCCGGGCGCATCCGGGTCGTTTTCCGCCAGTATATGCGGGGCGGCCTTGCGCACTACCTTGCGGTGCAGGCGCTGCACCTTGCCACGCTGGCTGCCTGCATGGGCGGCAGCTACGCACTGTGCGCCAAAATGCCCGGCGGCTGGCTCGGCCTTGTGCCCCGCATCCTTATTGTGCTTATCGTGCCCAATCTGCTGAATCTGGCCGTCTACGCTTGGGGCCGTGATGCCGCCTACCTGCGCCAGTATGCCGGCAAGGTAGCCAAAAAGCTGCTGAAAAAGTAACTTTCCTGCAAACAGGTGATAGTATGAAAACCCTCGCTGTTCTTTATATCTGCACCGGCGCTTATGTTGCGTTCTGGCGCGATTTTTACCCCAACTTCAAGGCAAACTTCCTGCCAGACTGCGACCGCACCTTCTTCGTCTTTACCGATGCCGACCACATCGCGTATGAGGATGCGCCCGATGTGCGCCGCATTCCGCAGCAGGCGCTGCCCTGGCCCTACAGCACGATGCAGCGGTTTGATGCCTTCCTCGGGCAGGAGGCTGCGCTCGCAAAATTCGACTATCTGTTTTTTGCCAACGCCAACCTGCACTGCACCCGCGTCATCTCCGCCGCCGAGCTGCTGCCCGACCCTGCCGCCGGGCAGACCCTCACGGCAGTCTGCCACCTGCCCTACTACGGCAGGGATCCGATGTTCCACCCCTACGACCGCAGCGGCAAAAGCCGTGCCTCGATCCCCTACAACTGCGGGCAGTATTATGTGGCGGGCGGGCTGAACGGCGGCACGGCGGCGGCGTTCCTCGCCCTCTGCCGGGAGCTGAAGGCCCGCACCGATGAGGATCTGCAGCACGGCGTCATTGCGCGGTTCCACGATGAAAGCCAGCTCAACCGGCTTGTGGCCGAGGCGCCGCAGCACTTCCGCATCCTGCCCCCCGATTACTGCACGCCGGAGGAAACCCCCACCGGGCACGAGGCGATCCTTGTGCTGCAGAAATCGCGCTTTATCCAGATTGATGCCTCGCGCACCGTCAAAAAACCGCAGAGCTTCCCTGCGCGCAAGTGGGAGGCCTTCTGCCTGAACTGGCTGCCCTACCTGTGGCGGGCGCGGGATACCCTGCTGCGCCGCCGGGTCGAGCCGCCAAAGCATTGAACTGCCATGACAAAAAACGATACCTGTAAACGCCTTCTCGCTGCGGCGGCGGTGCTGCTGGCCGCAGCAGCCATGCTGCACACCCTGTTTGTGGGGCTGGATATTGACGAGGAATACGCCCTTTCGCTGGGCTTCCGCCTTGTGCGGCGCGACCGGCTGTTCTATTCGATGTGGGAGCCGCACCAGCTTTCGGCCCTGCCCGCCGCGCTGCTGATCGCGGTATACATGGCCGTTACCGGCACCACCACCGGCGTGCTGCTCTTCGTCCGCATCACCATGCTGGTGGTCAAGGCTGTGCTGTCTGTCTGGTTTTACCGCAGCCTGCGCGCCCCGCTGGGCCGCACCAGCGCCTGTTTGCTGGCACTGGTCCTCTTTGTCTTTACCCCCAAGTGGTTTCTCGGGCCGGACTATGTCAGCCAGCAGTTCCACTTTACGCTGGCAGCCTTTCTGTTTTTTTACGGCTACTACGCCCCCGGCCCGCAGCAGTACCGCGGCCTGTGGCGGGTGGCAGCAGGTGCGGTCTGCGCCTGCTTCAGCTTTTTAGCCTACCCGCAGTCTGCCGCTGCGGCACCGTTCCTGCTGGTTGGTCTTTGGCTGCTTGACCGTACAGCGCCCCGCCGCTGCGGCGCGCCGGTCTTTTTGGTGAGCTGCGCCGCCTGCGGGGGCGCGTTTGCGCTCTGGCTGCTGCAGGGCATGGGCTTTGATCTGCCCGCCCTGCTGGCCCGCGCCGCGCTGATCCTGCACGACCCGCAGTATGACTTCACAGCCGGGGAGCGGCTGCGCACGCTGGCCGGGCAGGCTGCCGCCGTTTTGCAGACCTGCCTGGTCCCGGCGCTGGCCGCGGCGGCGGCCGTCCTTGCGGGGGTGCTCTCCGGCCGGGGCAGCCGCCCCGCGCCCGCCCGCCTGCTGGAGCGGCTGCTCTGGTATTTCACCTTTTTCCTGACGCTCTGGTGTACGGCGTACAGCCTGATCGCGGTCAGTCTGGATTTCCGCCACCTCTATCTGGCGGCTGCGCTGGCCGGTGGCTGGACATTCTACTGCGACCGCAGGGAGGCGCAGCACCGCACACTGCGCCGCCTGCTGTTCTGGCTGGGCTGGCTGCCCGGTATGGCAGCCTACCTTTTTATCCTGCGCTCGACCCTCATCGCGCTCTGCACGACCTTTATGTACCTGTTCTGGCCCGCCCTCTGCGGTGCCGCCGCACTCGCGCTGAAAAACCCCGCCGCACCGCACCGCCGCAGGCAGACGCAGCTGCTTCTGCTCTGTATGCTGCTTGCCGCCGCGCTGCCCCGCCTCTGGCTTGTGCAGCGGACCGGCTGGCGCTGCGGTACTGTGCGGGAGGTGGCGGTGCAGCGCATCACCACCGGCCCCGCCGCCGGAACTTGGGCCGACGAAAAGGCCGCCGACATGCAGGAATGCCTGTATGAGGCGCTGGCCCCCTATGCAGGCCAGCCGGTGCTGCAGGCGATTGGCGAGCAGCACGGTCTTGGCTTTCTGATGGCGGACGGCACCCTGACCGTGGCGCAGGCATCGGTCATTTCCGGCACCGACAGTGACCCCCGGTTTGAACAGTATTACACCGTGCTGCCCGAAAAGCAGCCCCGCGTCATCCTCTACGATGACGCCGAGGTCCGCGACATGGCCGCGTTCCACACCTGGCTTGAGCAGCATTTTACCATCACCGACCGCTACACCGTGCAGCACGGCACCGCCAGCCTGCAGGTGCTCATCGTCGGCTGACCGGGGCCATTCACAATTTACAATTTTCACAGGCGGGGCAGTTGTCACAGCTGCCCCGCCTGTGGTATACTAGGGCAATACCGCATAATTCTAAGTGCCGATACGGCGAGCGAGGCGCGACAGCTGCTAAGCCAAAAGCGCAGATAATACTTTGTGTATTATCGAGCATTTTGGCAACGCAGATGCCGTGCCGCAGCCGCCGGAGCGGTGCTTAAGCCGTAAGGCGGGAATTATGCGGTGTTGCCCTAAGCATATATCGTCAAAATCTGCAAGGAGGCGCCCCCATGGGCCTGATCACCACCATTCAGAACAAAACCGAACAAGTCCGTGCGAAGGAGCGCATCCGTCCGCTGCTGGAAAGCCGCATGATGCGGGACATCCTGCTTGAGATCGGCCAGCGCGGCACCGAAAAGCTGGACCCCCAGAGCGTACCGCTTGAGCAGCGCCCTTTAGCCACCAAGCGCGCCGCCGAATGCGGCACCGCCGGCCTGCAGCAGAGCGTCATCCGCGAGGTGCTGCTTGACGAAACCGGCATCATCCTCTACGCCGGCACCGGCGAGGTGCGCTTTCTCTACGGCGACTATAACTACGAAAACATCGAGGACACCGACTGCCTGCCCGCCGTGGCGCAGTATCTTGTCCAGCATCTGCTCGGCTACTACAACATTACCCGTACCTTCTACTCGGTCCCCCGGCACAACGGCCGCACCGTGACGGAAAAGACCCGGCAGGTCTTTGTCCGCCGTCATCATGAGGACACCCCCTTCGACCCTCAGCCCACCCGCAAGCAAAAGCTGTTTTGACCCCGCGCCCCTGCGCTGCGTTTTCCGCGGTGCAGGGGCTTTTTTGTCACCGGCGGCTGAGCGCCAGCACCGCCACCGTGATATCGTCCCGCTTTTCCCCGGCGCGGCGGGCGGCGGCATCGGCCACCGTCTCGGCGGCCTGCTTCGGGGTATGGCCCAGCCGCGCGCAGAGCTGCAGCTGCTGCATCAGCCAGTCGCTGCCGTCCGCAAGGGCGCCGTCACTGACCAGTACCACCCAATCCCCGGCGTCCAGCGCAAAGGTCGAGGACCGCCCCACCAGACTGTCCAGCACCCCCATCGGCAGGCTGGCGCCGTCCAGCATCCGGGGTACGCCGCCCCGTACCAGAAAGCTCGGCGCCGCCCCCGCCTTAAACAGCCCGGCCCGCCCGGTGTAGAGATCCACCGTCAGCAGATCGAGCGTAGCCCCGGCCTCCTGCTCGGCTCCCTTCAGCCCAAGGGCCACATTTACAAGCCGGGCGGCGCTCTCGGCCGCAAAGCCGGCCCGCAGCAGCTGTGCGGTCAGCTTGGCGGCCATCTGGCCGTCCACCGCTGCCGCCCGTCCGGTGCCCATGCCGTCGCACAGCAGCATCTGGGCGCGGCCGCTCGTATCGCAGAACTGATCCAGCGCATCGCCGCTGACGCTCTGCCCCGCCGCCGCGTGGGCCGCCGCACCGAACTGCGCCGCAAACAGCGGCCGCTCGCCGAAGGTCAGCATCGTGACGGTGCGGCAGTGGGTGATCTCCGGCAGATCCATATCCCGGCGGCAGAGGCGGCTCATCTCCTCCGTCAGGCCCGCGACCTCCTCCCGGGTAAAATGGGTGCGGCAGATCGTAACGCTGGCGGTCAGCCGCCCGGCAAGATCGGCGGTCACGCTGCACTCCAGTGCCTCAAGGCCCAGCCCTGCAAACAGCTGGGCGACCCGGCTTTCCCGCCGGGGGTCGGGCAGACCCGCCTGCCCCAGCTTACCGGCCAGCTGGGCCAGCGCCCCGGCCAGTGCGCTGTACTGCTCCGTCAGGGCGGTGCGCAGCATCTGCGCCCGGGCGCGGTTTTGGCGGCGGCTGCGCCACAGCCGGTAGCCGTGGTTGGCCGCCGTGCAGAGGTCTGCCGGGTGGATGCAGACAGAAAGCTGCCCCGGCAGGTCCTGCACCTCCACCCGGCCGCGGCTCTCCAGCACCGGCTTCAGGTGGTACAGCCCGTCCATCGCCGTGGCATAGCCGCGCACCCAGCACCGGCTGCGGCGGGTACAGCTCTGGCAGGTCGTGCGCGCCACCTGCTCGACCACAAAGTCAAAGCATTCCCCCTTCGGCGGCATCTGCCGCTGGCAGACGGCGTTCACCGTGTCGGCAATGTCGCTCAGGGCATCCGCCACGCCGGACAGCTTGCGCGCCGCACCGCTCAGCCCCTGCGCCTGCACAGGCGGGGCCGGCGGGGGAAAGACCCGGCGCAGCGCCCCCGTGGGCAGCGCCAGCGCCGCCGCCATCCCCACCCCGGCGCTGACGGCCAGCGGCACGGCATGCACCGCATCGGGGGCCGCCAGCGCGCCCACCGTGCAGCCCACCGCAAAGACCCCGGCGCAGCGCCAGCGCTCTCCGGGGCAGAGGCAAGCCGCCGCCAGACTGCCCAGCGCGACCGCCAGCGCCGCAAAGGCAAGCGCCGGGCCGGATGCCGTTATAGCTGCCGCCAGCGCGATGCTCAGCACCGCCGTCTGTTCCAGCGTTCCGGCCATCGCCGCGCACAGCCCCGCCCCGGCGGCCAGCGCCAGGCCCGGAGCCAAAGGCCCGGCGGCACAGCGCTGCAGGCAGGCCGTTGCCACCGCCAGCCACAGGCAGACGCCCCGCGGCTCCCGCGCCGGAAAATGCGCAAACGCCCAGCCGAACCCCGCCGCCAGCAGGGCGGTACACCCCACCGTGACGGTCTGGGAAAAATTTTGGATGCCACCCACCAGCAGCAGCTGTATGACCTGCGCCGCCGTCAGCGTCAGGCAGCCGGCCAGCACACCGGCCTTGGTGCTGCCATCGACAAGCCGCCGCACCGTGGCGGCCGCCACTGCCGCCACCCCCAGCTTGATCCCCAGCAGCGCCGGCTGAAACGCCAGCCCTGCGGCCAGCGTGCCGAGCGCCGCCGCCACACAGTAGGCGGGCGGGCAGCCGATGACAAGCGCCAGCCCAAACGGCGCCGCACCGCCATAGACCTGCCCGGCCCCCAGTGCCGCACCGCCGAGCAGCGCCGCCCCCTGCCACAGCAGCGCCGCGCTGCGTGCGCCGGGCAGCAGCTTTTCCGTGTTGATAGGTAGATGCTCTCTGCTTGATACAGTCATACAGTCACCCTCCGCAATGTACCGGCGGTCCGTGCGGGCCGCCTACAGTGTATGTCCGGACAGCCATGACTATACCACGCCCGCCCGCCGCTTTTTGCCGCAGAGCGTGGAAACCCGAAAACAACATATAAACAAACAAAAAAGAGCACCGCCGCCCAAAAAAGGGCGCGATGCTCTTACAAAGCTGCCTTACTGTCTCCAGGTCCACCACAAATATTTGGTGTTCGTCACAAAATACCGCTTGAACAGCCGCTTCGGGTCCTGCATAAGGCGGTAGAGCCATTCCAGATTGTGCCGCTGCATCCACATCGGCGCACGGCGGATGTTGCCCGCCTCGTAGTCGAACGCTGCACCGACACCGACCATCAGCGCCTGCACGCGGTCCTCATGCACAGCCATCCAGCGCTCCTGCTTGGGCGCGCCAAGGCCCACCCAGACAAAATCCGGCTTTGCCTCATTGATCCTGCGCACGACCTCCTCGTCCTCCTCAGGGCTCAGCGGGCGGAACGGCGGCGAGTACATCCCGGCGATCACGGCACCGGGGTAGTTTTCCTCGACCTTTTTGCGCAGGATGTCCAGTGTTTTCTGCGTAGAGCCGTAAAAATAGTGGCGGTAGTGCTTTGCAGCGCTCTGCCGGAGCAGCTCCTTCATCAGATCAGGGCCGGTCACGCGGGCGGCATCGGTGTAGCCCTGCTGGCGGCTGTACTTCGACAGCGGGCCGCCATCGGGCAGCGCCATGACCGCGCCGTTCTGCACTGCCTGATAGTCCGGGTCCTCATGGGCTGTCACCGTTGTGTGGACATTTGCCACGCAGATGTATTTCCCGCGCCAATCCTCAAGCTTTTCCTCGATCAGGCGCAGTGTCTTATCCATGTCGGTGACCACAATGTTCACACCCATAATATCGCAGGTGTCCATCAGGTGCAGGTCGGTGTAGCGCATGCTGCCCACGCTGTCCAGCTCGCTGCGCGCGGTCATAAAATCGTTGTAGACCGGCACCGCTGCGACCCGCAGGTGGTAGCTGTCCGCCAGCAACATGATGCGGCGGATCTCGGCGGCGTCCTGCACATCCTGCGCCAACACCAGCGTTTCGATGCGGTTGTCCCGCACGGCCCGGTACAGATCCTGCACGGTGCCGCGGTAATCGGGCAGGGCCTTGCAGGGGGCGGGGGCCAGATAGCCGCTGTACCGCAGCGACACCGGGCTTTTCCCGCGGAAAGTCTCGGCGTAGAACCGCTGCGCCAGTTCCCCGCTGCCGATCAGCAGCGTGCGGGAGGCAATGTCGTTCCGGCGCACATAGGCATCGGCGGCCTTGTCAAAGGCAAACCGCTTGCCCACAATGACCACGATAGACAAAAGATAATAGTACACCAGCAGCAGGCGGGAGAGCTGATTGACCCGGAAAGTGTAGAACACGGTGGCCATCAGCGCCAGACCGGCGAGGTTTGTAAGCCCGACAAGAAAAAGCTGCTTGCCCCAGTTTTTGACATGCAGCGTGCGGTAAGTCCCCTCGACCGCATAGCAGGCCACATTGGCAAGGGCGTACAGCCCTGCCACCGGCAGGAAGGTCCAGACATCCCACATGCCGAACTGGCTGCCGATGGGGCTGAACGCGCGCAGCACACCCGCCAGAATGAACACAGTGACGAGCAGTATAAATTCAGTTGCTGCGTTCAAAAAGCGCAGCAGCGGTACTTTATGATAATGCATGACGGACCTCCGTATGGCCGAATAGTTACGGTTATTGTACCATATATTGGCCCGTTTTTCAATACGCAGCATAAGGCAGCCTCCTTTCGGGCTGTTTCAGCATGACATTTCTGTAGTTTTTCTAAAATCAGTCAATGAGATCTCGTGTGGTCGGCCGCTTTTCGTCAGTTTATCCAAAATTCGTATTTTTTCGTATCTACTCTGGAAATTTGCAATTCTTTGTGCTATACTTTTAATACCGTTACAGTCGGGATGGTCTATCTCCGTTCCGCCGCGCGGTATATGCGGTTTATGCCGCCTATATTTTTCGAGGAAAGGAGGAAACTACCAATGAACAACTTCAAGAAGTTCGTCGCCGTTCTGCTGGGCGTTGTGATGGCTTGCGTTTTCGCAACCTCCGCTTTTGCTGCTTCTGACAGAGATCTGATCAAGAACAAGATGAGCGCTTATGGTTTGAGCGGCTTCGAGAGCGTTATTGACGGTCTGTCCGACAGCGGCGTTGCCGTTTTGATGGCCAACAAGGACACTCTGATTGCTCAGGCAAATCAGGTTCAGGCTTACCTGAACGACAACCACCCGGCTGCCGATCAGGCTGCCAATGTGCAGAATGCCCTGAACAGTGTCAATGGCATCCTGACCAAAGCGGGCATCACCGCTTCTGTCAATGTCAGCGTTTCTGGTGATACGGTTACCGTTACGGCCACCGCCAATGGCACTTCCAAGGACATCGTCAAGACGGTTAATCCCAGCGAGGAGACCAACAAGTCTACCACTGACACCAGCGCTGCCGTCAAGACCGCTACCAAGAACAGCGTGGTTGCTTCCAATGCGAATGCCAACCCCATCGCTGCTTCTTCCAGCGCCGTCATCAAGGCTACCGGCGACAACACTGCCGTTGTGTTTGCTGCTGCAGCTCTGGCTGTTGCCGGCATCCTCGGCATGGCCGTCCGCAAGGAGCGTGCACTGTAAGACAGTTGCACACTGGTGAGTCATCATCAGTGACGGGCAGAACTTCGGCTCTGCCCGTTTTCGTTGTCTTTACAGCTTAGGTCCAGTTGAAATCGACCGGCTGTTCATATAAATAGATTCTGTCAAAAGGCACTGTGACCGCAGAGCCTTTCCGGCATCGATCCTTGTAATCAGGAGGGGAAACACACTACTATGCAGGCAAGCAGGAAACATTCTTTCTTCCGCCGCAGTCCGGCAGCCTATGTGGCCGCCCCGCTGCTCTTTGTACTGGTATCTGCCGCTTTGCTTTTTGCAGTCGGCCGCACTGTACTGGGGCCTTACGCATCACTGCTCAGCTGGTTCTTTACCACCTCGGAGGCCTCGCAGCCGCAGGATCTTCTGGCAGATGCAGCCACTGTCATCAACGGCGGCGCTGCCAAAGCCGGGGACTCCCAGCCAGAGACCCTGCCCTTCAGCTCCATCGTCTACCCGGCCAAGGGTGACCGCTATGCCACGATCACCGTCTCCGGCACCAATGTGGACGCCCCTGTCTTTTACGGCGATACAAACAAGATCCTAAATCAGGGCGTGGGCACCTACGCAGACAATGGCGGTGTCGGCATCCCCGGTGAGGGCAAGACCATCCTGCTGGCGGGCCACAACAACACCTTCTTCAATGACCTGCAGCACGCCGAGGTCGGCGCGACCGTCACGATCACGACCCACTACGGCGTCTACACTTACGAGGTCACCGAGATGAAGGTCATGGATTATCAGGACGAGACCTCCTATGACTTCTCCCGCACCGATGAAAACCTGATCCTGTACACCTGCTATCCCTTTGATGCGCTCGGCTTTACCCCGAACCGTTATTTCGTCTATGCCAAATATGTATCCGGCCCCGTGCTGGACAAGAACAGCTAAGGGGGTGTTGAATATGCATAAGAATGTCTCCGCGCGCCCCCGTTCCAAGGGCAACACCGTTTGGGCCATGGTCCTTTCCTGGCTGTCCAGCCTGCTGCTCACGCTGCTGGCTCTCTGCCTTGTGCTGCTGACGACCCTGTGCAGTCCTTCCTTTATGAAAGCGCAGGTTGCGCGCAGTGATTTCAGCGAGGCCGCCTACAGCTTTCTCTATGACAACTTTATCAGCTACGGCGCAGCCTCCGGTTTCTCGGCAGAGGTCATGACCTCTGCACTCTCCCGCGACCAGATTTTAGCTGACATGGATGAGTCTGTAGCATGGCTCTATGCGGGTGATACCGCGCAGGACACCCGCAACGGCATCCTGAACACCACCTATGACAGGATGATCGCCGATCTGAACGACCGCGGCATTGAGGTCACCTCCGACATTGAATCCGCTGTCGTTGTTGTCGCTGACGCCTGCCGTCAGGACTACGCCAACTATGTCACCGTACCGCTGGCCAGCCAACTGTACACCTTTATCGAAAAGCTCAACCGCACCGTGCCGTTTGCCGTCTGTGCCATGGCAGTGCTTTGTGCAGTCAGTCTTTTCTTGACCATCCGCCTTGCAGGCAGTTCCCGTTTCGCCGTGCGCTGCCTGACCTTTGCCTTCACCGCATCGGCCGTTCTGTGCAGCATCGGGGCCACCGCGCTTGTACCTGCCATGCACCTGAACAATCTGAACCTCAACCCTGCCTCGGTCAAGCAGCTGATCATCACCTATGTCCAGAATCTTTTCGGCCGTTTCGGCCTGTTCGCTCTGGTTTACGGCGCCCTTGCCGTGATCCTGCTGGCGCTGACCTTCACCGCCGGAAGCCGCACCAAACGCCGCCAAAACACTTAATCGGAGGATACGCATGGAAAACGAAGAGTACGAAACCATTGACCTTTTGGAGGTCCTGAATGCCGTCCGCCAGCACCTGCTGGCCGTCATTCTCACAACCCTGATCTTAGCCTGCGCCGGCTTTGGTGTCTCCAAGTTCCTGATGACCCCCAAATATCAGGCGTCCGCGCTTATGATCGTCAACACCCGGCAGGACACCACCAGCAATGTCACCAGCGACCAGATCAACTCCGCCACCAAGCTGGTCTCCACCTACAGCATCATCATCAAGAGCGATACCGTGCTGCAGCAGGTCATCAACAATCTGGGCCTGAGTCTGACCTACCCCGAGCTGGCTGGGCGCGTGACCGTCAGCGCCGTGGACGACACTCAGGTCATGAAGGTCACCGTCCTGAGTGACAACCCCGAGTGGGCGCGTCAGGTCTGTGAGCAGATCACCGTGGTTTCCCCCGATGTCATTCTGGAATCTGTCGAGGCCGGCTCGGTCAAGGTCATTTCCAGCGCCTCGATCAACCCCGATCCCGTCTCCCCCAACACGATGCGCAATACCGCCATGGGCGGCGTGGCCGGTCTGGTCATCAGCCTCGGCATCATCTTCCTCACCGTCCTGCTGGACAACAAGATCAACACCGAGGAGGATGTCACAAAGTATCTGGATCTCACCGTTGTCGGTGTCATCCCGGAATATGAGGGAGGCAAAAAGAAATGAGCAAGCCTGCAAAAAGCAGCCGCCGCAAGCTGTTTACGGTCGGTTCCGATGCCCCGTTCCAGTTTACCGAGGCCTATAAGTCCCTGCGCACCAATCTGGAGTTCCTTTCTGCCTCCGGCAACTGCAAGACCATCCTGATCACCTCCTCTGTCCCCGAGGAGGGCAAGACCAATGTTGCCGTCAACCTCGCCATCACGCTGGCCTCCTCCGGCAAGCGGGTCGTGCTGGTGGACTGCGATATGCGTAAATCCGCTGTCTCCCGCTATCTGCGCATCCCGCGCAGCCGTACGGGCCTGACGAATGTCATCACCTCCCATGAGGAGAACGCGCTGTCCTCTGCACTCATCCGTATGAAGGACACCGGCATCACGGTCCTGCCGGTCGGCACCATCCCGCCGAACCCCGCAGAGCTGCTGGCCTCCTCCGCGACCGAGAAGATCTTTAAGGCGCTGCAGAACGCCTTCGATTATGTGATCGTTGACACACCCCCTGTCTCTGTCGTCACCGATGCCGCCGTCCTCTGCCGCGTGGCGGACGGTGTGCTGCTCGTTGTGCGCCCCGGCGTCACCACGATTCAGGGTGCCCAGCTGAGCAAAAAGAACCTCGAGGCTGTTGACGCCCACATTCTGGGCGTCATCATGAACGGCTACAACGCCAAAAAGACCGGCCGCCGCGACGGCTACTCCTACGCCTATTCGTACGGCTACTACGACTCCAAACAGGAAACCGATGAATGAAAAACTCTCTTGTAGAGCTGCACTGCCACATCCTGCCGGGCATTGACGACGGCGCCAGAGATCTGGATATGTCGATGTCGCTTATGCGCCGGGAGGTTTCCGACGGCGTTGTCGGCGTTGTCTTTACGCCGCACTTTCATTATGAGCGCATCACGGTAGAAAAGTTTGTCGAACTGCGCAAAGCTGCCTTCCGGCAGGTCGCGGCTGCGGTCCGCACCGAGGGGCTGCGCATAGCCGGCAAGCTTGGGGCGGAGGTGTACTATTCCACGGCTCTGCCCAGCCTTGATCTGAGCAAGCTGGCCTTTGCCGACACAAGCTATATTCTGATCGAATTTCCCACCACCATCCAGCCGCCGGGCATTGATGAAACGCTGTTTGCCATCCGTGCTCAGGGCTACACGCCGATCCTCGCCCATGTCGAGCGCTACCCCTTTGTGACCGAGGACCCCACCCTTTTGTACAACTGGGTCAATGCGGGGTGTCTTGCGCAGATCAACGCAGCCGGCCTGATCCGCGAGGGGCACACCAGCCGCTGGCTGCACAAGCTGCTGGACTGGAACCTTGTGCATCTGCTCTCCAGCGATTGCCACCACCCCGAAAAACGCCCGCCCAACCTGCGGGAGGGCTTTGAGCACCTGCCCCCGGCCGTTGCCCGCCGCCTGCAGAAAAACGCAATCGAGGTCTACCTCGGCAATGAGCTCCGTGTGCCGGACCCGACAGAGCCCAGATACCGCTTCGGGCATTGGGTGTAAACAAAAAAACCGTCGATGATACATCGACGGTTTTTCTATTACTCGGCCCTGCCGTGCGGCGGGCATCACGCCTCTGCGACTGCAACCAGATATTTATAGATCTGCGGCTTGTACTCCTCATACAGGCCCAGATGCTCATACAGCTCCTTGTAATAGGCAAACAGCGTGGCACGGGTGGCCACCACATTCACCGGGTTCAGCGCCGTATGCACCGCGCTGCCCGGCGTGTTGAAGTAGTTGTAGATCGGCGTTGACAGCGCGTAGAATTTCTCCGCATAGCGGATATAGCTCAGGTTAAAGTAGAGATCCTCCGACCAGTCCATATCCTCGGCGCAGATGACATCATCGTGGGCGCGCACAATGTCGGCGCGGTAGAGCTTGTTCCACATCACGCCGTAGTAGAAGCTGGCCGGCTCCTGCATCAGTCCGGCGGCAAACTCCTCCTTCGTCATCGGCCCCTCCATCAGGAAACCGAAGGTCTGCACCCGGGTCGGGCGCTCGGGCCGCTGGCTGCCCTCGGCGCGGGGCTTGGGCGGCGAGATGCGGTTGTAATGGGCAATGACCAGATCTGCCCCGCTCTCCTCGGCATGGCGGACGAGCAGCTCGGTGGCGTAGGGCTGGATCGTATCGTCCGCATCGACAAACTGCAGGTATTTTCCCTTTGCCTCACGCAGACCCATATTGCGGGTGGCTGCCACGCCGCTGTTGGCCTTGTCGATCAGCACAATGCGGGGGTCCACCTTGGCGTACATCCTGCAGACCTCAAGGCTGACATCCTTGCTGCCATCGTTCAGCAGCAGAATCTCAAGATTCTGGTAGGTCTGGCGGCGGATGCTCTCCACACAGCGCGCAATATGGTCCTGCGCGTTATAAATGGGCACAATAATACTTACAAGCGGCTTTTCCGTCATGGCGGCGGGCCTCCTTTTTTCCGATAGTATAACCACAATACCATAAAATTCCCCGCTTGGCAATGGAAAAAGTGCGCGAGATGTGGTATGATGCTTATAAAGGCTTCCCCATCGGGGGAAGCTGTCCGCGAAGCGGACTGATGAGGGCCAACCTTCCGCCGCAGCCTGTCCACGGGCTGCCCCCGCAGACCTACCCCTCATCCGGCCTTCGGCCACCTTCCCCCCAGGGGGGAAGGCATCACTATGAAACGAGGTCACCAACATGAAGCCTTCCATCATCCGCCTGCGTGCGCTGGAAAAGCAGCTTTTTGCCTACCGCTACGCACTCAACACCGTTGATTTCGACGCCGAGACCGTTGCCCCCGAGGGCGGCGCCGACGGCCGCGCCGAGGCCTGCGAGGTGCTGAGCCGCGCCAGCTTTGAGCTGCTTGTCAACGCAGACACTGCCGCCCTGCTGCAGCAGGCTGCCGCCGAGGCCGAGACCGAGCAGGAGCAGGCCGAGGTCCGCCAGCTGCAGCGCCAGTACGATGAGATTGCAAAGATCCCGGCTGAGGAGTACGCCGCCTTCACCAAGCTTTGCAACCAGAGCATCCCGGTCTGGGTCAAGGCCAAGCGCACGAATGATTTCAGCCTGTTTGCGCCGTATCTGGAAAAGATCGTAGCCGCCCGCCGGGCGCAGGCACATTATTTTGCCCCCGACCGCGACCCGTATGAGGTCTGGCTTGACCGGTACGAGAAGGGCCTGACCATCGCCCAGTGCGATGCGTTTTTTGCCACGCTGCGCGAAACCATCGTGCCGCTGCTCGGCGACATTCAGGCCCGGGGCAAGGCCGTGCGCACCGATTTTCTCGATCAGGTGTGGCCGCTGGACGGTCAGCGCGCCGTCAGCAAAAAGATTATGGCGCTGTGGGGGCTGGACCCGGCTCACTGCTATCTGGCCGAGAGCGAGCATCCCTTCACCACCGAATTCTGGCGCGGCGATGTGCGCATCACGACCCACTATATGGAGCGCGACATGTTCTCCAACCTCTACAGCGTTGCCCATGAGGGCGGCCATGCGCTGTATGAGCTGAACATCGACCCTGCCTACGACTACACGGCCGTGACCGGCGGCGCCACAATGGGCCTTCATGAGAGCCAGTCCCGCCTGTTTGAGAACCTTGTCGGCCGCAGCCGCGCCTTTGTCAGCTTCCTCTACCCGACCCTGCGGGAAATCTTCCCCGATCAGCTGGCCGATGTCACTGCCGAGGAGGTCTGGCGCGCCGTCAACCGCGCCGAGCCCGGCCTGATCCGCACCGAGGCTGACGAGCTGACCTACGCGCTGCACATCATGGTCCGCTATGAGCTGGAGAAGGCACTGATGCAGGGCACGCTGGCCGTGGCCGACCTGCCCGCCGCATGGAACGCCAAGTACAAAGAGTACCTCGGCGTGGATGTGCCCGATGACGCCCACGGCTGCCTGCAGGACATCCACTGGGCGATGGGCGACCTCGGCTATTTCCCGAGCTATGCCCTCGGCAGCGCCTACGGCGCACAGGCGGTCGATGATCTGCGCAAAACGATGGACCTCGATGCCCAGTGGGCCGCCGGTGATCTGGAGCCGCTGAAGGCGGCCCTCAAAGCGCGCGTCTGGCAGTGGGGCTGCATGAAGGAGCCGCAGTGGCTTGTGGAAAGCCTTTGCGGCGGCAAGTTCGACCCGCACCACTTCACCGAGTATTTGAAGAAGAAGTATACCGAGCTGTACGAATTGTAAGCAGACAGCGGCTGCAGCATCCGTCAAATCCCCGCTGCCCCATTACATAACCTCCCCGGCGCCGCAAAGCCATTTAGGCCTTGCGGCGCCGGGGCTTTTTCAGCACAGGACGCTGTCAGGGTAGTGCAGGCAGGTGTACAGGTAGCCCAGTGCCTCCTCCACCGTATCAAACTCGCCGTTGTCACTGTCGGCGGGGTGGGCGGGCAGGGTGGATTTATCAAAGGGAATCCCCTGCTCCTGCCGCCATTCGTCAAGCTGCGCGGCGATGCTGCGGGCGTAGGCCGGGCGGTCGGCACGGCTGGCCTGCGCATCTATGTAGGCGCAGGCGCTGTATCTGCCCGGCGCGGGCAGATAGGCCAGCTCGACCAGTGTGCCGCGGTCACAATCAAGGTAAAACAGCAGCTTGCCGCCGTATGCGGCAAGCTCAGCTGTCTCCGCCTCCCGGTTTGTGATCTGGGGTACAGCGGCCGTCAGCCGCTGCAGCTCGGCCCGCAGGGCATCACCGTCCTGCGGGTAGGCACCGGTATCCTTCGCCGCGGCGAGCTCCTCTATGCAGTAATCCTGCCAGCAGGGTGCGCAGTTCCCCTGCTTTGCGCGCTCGACAGCGTACAGGAGATCCGCGCGATAAGCGGCTGCCAGTCTGTTCATCTGCTGATTTTCCATAGCGTATAACCATCCTTTGCATTCAGGCATCCCCACCTAAGACAGCGCCGCTGCCTTGCGTGGGGATGCTATTCTTATTTAGGGCAATACCACATAATTCTAAGTGCCGATACGGCGAGCGAGGTGCGGCAGCTGCTAAGCCAAAAGCGCAGATAATACTGGATGTCTTATCGAGCATTTTGGCAACGCAGATGCCGTGCCGCAGCCGCCGGAGCGGTGCTTAAGCCGTCAGGCGGGAATTGTGCGGTATTGCCTTAGTCTGCTTTTCTTCGGCTTGCAGGTATATCGTAACACAGCGCGCTGTCGAATCCTGCTGGTTTATAAGACCGAACGCCGGTTTATTTTGGGGATGGTTGTTTTCCGCTGTCGAAAAAGGCCGGTCACACGCCCAGCCCTGCAAAGCGTTTTTTCGCTATGCTGAAGGCCGCAGCACCTCGTCCAGCGCGTCCAGCCTTTGGGGCACTGCGCTCAGGTCGATGGTACAAAAGTCCGTTGTCACGCCGGCAGCCTCCAACAGGCCGCTCCCGTCAGCCGGGTCCTCGCAGATCTGACGGGCGTTGTACAGGATGCCGTCCCAGTTCAAGACAAGCAGCTCCTGCTGCTGCGCGTCCAGCCCGCCCTGCCAGTCGGTCACGGTCTCGGCGCTGATGTCGGCGCGGCTCAGGTATTCTACCAGCACGGCCGCCGCCTGTGCGCTTTTCAGGCTGCAGCCGGCCGTATCCGCTCCATAGCAGACAAAGCCGTCCAGCACCGCCGCTGCGGTGTCTGCGGCAGACGGTGCCCCGGCAGCTGCGCTTTGGGCTGGTGAAGGCCCGGTCGGCGGGGCCGCCCCCGCGCCGCACCCCGCCAAAAGGACAGCCGCCGCCAAAAGAACTGCAAGCCTGCGCATCATGATCCCCCCTGTGTGGTACTTTTCCTCTGCCGTATACTATTCGCAGCAGCCCCGCCTTGTATCCGGGGCGCAGCAGCTCTTGCAGGTATTTTTGCGGATATAGTCCTGAATATCATCAAAAATCGGCATCAGCGCCTCGCCGTTCGGGGTCAGCCGGTATTCGACCCGGGGCGGGACCTCGTTGTAGTCGATCCGCTCGACCAGACCATCTGCGGCCAGCTCCTTGAGCTGGTTGGACAGCATCTTGTGGGTCACACCGTCCAGCAGCCTGCGCAGCTCACCATAGCGCAGGGTGCCGTGCGCGCCCACCATAAATAATATGCGCATCTTCCATTTGCCGCTGATCTGGTCCATGACCTGCTCCATCTTGTCACAGCCCACATCGGCATAGCGGCAGCTGCAGTGTTCGTTCGGGTGCATTGTCACACTCTCCTTTTGGGTAGCGGTTTCCAAAAAGTGCGTACTTGTCAAAAGCGACCATTGGAATATACTGAGTATAGAGCATTTTTCCCGCGTTTGCAACTTGTTTCTGCACCGCTTTTGCGTTAGAATAGTAGGGCAACACCGCACAATTCCCGCCTAACGGCTTAAGCACCGCTCCGGCGGCTTCGGCACTTAGAATTATGCGGTATTGCCGTAGCATACATCGAACGATCGCCCCGCCCTTCGCGCAGGGAAATGTGTAAGAGGAGAAAACAACCTATGTACGATGAACTCGTAGAATTTTTGCAGGAATCCGTCACCCCGTTCCACGCCGCCGCCACCGCCGAAAGTTGGCTTGCGGCCGCCGGCTTCACCCGTTTGGAGGAGGCCGACTACTGGAACCTTGAGCCCGGCAAGGGCTATTACATCACCCGCAACGGCTCGGCTGTCATTGCATGGCGGGTGCCGCAGCACGCTATCGGCGGCTGGCGCATCGCTGCCAGCCACAGCGACTCCCCCTGCTGGAAGATCAAGGCCGACATGCCCGAGAATGAGGGCTGCCGCCGCCTGAGCGTGGAGGGCTACGGCGGCATGATCATGGCCAGCTGGCTGGACCGCCCGCTGACCGTGGGCGGCCGCGTGCTGGTCAAAACGCAGGACGGCGTGCAGAGCCGTCTTGTCTGCATCGACCGCGACCTGCTCGTCATCCCGTCACTGGCCATCCACTTCCAGCGGGATGTGAACAAGGGCAAGGTGTTCAATCCCCAGATCGACATGCAGCCGCTGTGGGGTCCCGCAGGCAGCCGCACGCTGACCGACCTTATCTGCGAGGAGCTTGGCATCACGGCGGAGGAGATCCTCGACTGGGATCTGCAGCTTGTCACCCGGCAGGCCCCCGTGCAGATCGGCCCCGACAACGAATATTTCATGGCCCCGCGCATTGATGATCTGGAGTGCGCCGCCACAACGCTGCTCGCGTTTTTGGATGCCTCCGGCGAGGCCGACAGTGCCTGCGCCCCCGTCTGGGCCATGTTTGACAACGAGGAGGTCGGCTCCTCCAGCCGGATGGGCGCCGAGAGCAGCTTCCTGCGGGATGTGCTGGACCGCATCCTCGACGCTGTGCCCCACAGCGGGCAGGCTGCCGCGCGCGCGATGGCGAACAGCTTTATGCTCAGCGCCGACAACGCCCACGCCACCCACCCGAACTTCCCGCAGAAAGCTGACCCCTGCGCCCCCGTGCGGATGGGCGGCGGTGTCGTGCTGAAGTACAACGCCAGCCAGAAGTACACGACCAACGCCGTGAGCGGTGCGGTTTTCCGCGCTGTGTGTGAGAAGGCCGGCGTGCCGGTGCAGGTCTTTACCAACCGCGCCGATGAGCCGGGCGGCTCAACGCTCGGCAACCTGCAGAGCCACACCCTGCCCATCCCGATGGCGGACATCGGCTGTGCGCAGCTGGCCATGCACAGCGCCGTTGAGACGGCCTCCGTGGCGGATGCCGAGGCGATGACCAAGGCTGTTGCCGCCTTCTACCGCGTCCACCTGCGTGCCCTCGGCGACGGCACCTACACGCTGGAATGACGACCGGACGCTACGCACCCAGCCCCAGCGGGCGGATGCACCTGGGCAACCTGATGTGCTGCCTGCTCGCCTGGCTGAGCGCCAAAAGCAAGGGCGGGCAGGTTTTGCTGCGCATAGAGGATCTGGACGCCCAGCGCTGCCCGCGCCGCTATGCGGACGCCATCATAGATGATCTGGCGTGGCTGGGCCTTGCCGCCGACGGCCCCGAGCCGCCGGTCTACCAGAGCGAGCGCAGCGCCGTCTATGCGCAGTATTTTGAGGAGCTTGCCCGCCGCGGGCTGGTCTACCCCTGCTTTTGCAGCCGCAGCCAGCTTCACGCCGCCAGTGCGCCCCACCGCAGTGATGGTCAGGTCGTCTACGCCGGGACCTGCCGCAGCCTGACGGCCGCCGAAATTGCCGAAAAAAGCAAGGCCCGCGCCCCCGCCTGGCGGGTGCGGGTGCCTGATGAGGTCATCGCCTTTGAGGACGGCCACATGGGCCCCTGCGCCGAGAATCTGGCCCGGGACTGCGGGGATTTTTACCTGCGCCGGGCGGACGGTGTGTTTGCCTACCAGCTGGCGGTCGTTGTGGACGATGCCCTGATGGGGGTCAATGAGGTCGTGCGCGGCAGCGATCTTTTGTCCAGCACAGCGCGCCAGCTCTGGCTTTACCGCGAGCTGGGCCTGCACGCCCCGCAATTTTACCATCTGCCGCTGCTGCTGGCCAGTGACGGCCGCCGCCTCTCCAAGCGGGACGGTGACCAGAGCCTTGAACACCTGCGCACCCGCTATTCGCCCGAGGAGATCATCGGCAGGCTGGCCTTTGCCTGCGGCCTGCAGGACACCCCCGCCCCCGCGACCCCGCAGGATTTGGCCCGCACCTTCGACTGGGCCAAGGTGCCGAAAAACGACATTGTTTTGCCGGAAGGGCTGTTTTAATGGAAGCAGCCCCCAAAGGCTTCCCCTGAGGGGGAAGCTGTCGCCGCAGGCGACTGATGAGGGGCAAACTTCCCGCAGCTTTCCTTTCATGGGCAATCACGGCAGCGCCGCCCCTCATCCGGCCTTACGGCCACCTTCCCCCCTAGGGGGAAGGCTTTCTCAGCAACACAAAAAAGGAGTACCCCCCATGCAACGCTACGATATCACCGGCATGAGCTGTGCGGCCTGCGCCGGCCATGTAGAAAAAGCCGTTGCGGCGGTGCCGGGTGTGGCATCGGTCACGGTAAGCCTGCTGACTAACTCGATGCAGGTCGATTACGCCCCCGATGCCGACCCTGACGCCACCGCCAAACGCATCCTCCGCGCTGTGGATGCCGCCGGGTACGGCGCATCCCCCGCCACCGCCGAGAGCGAAAGCGCCGAGCTCGAGGACACCGAGACACCCCGGCTGAAAAAGCGCCTGACTGCGAGCCTCTGCTTCCTTGTGCCGCTCATGTATGTCTCGATGGGCCACATGATCGGCCTGCCGCTCGGCAGCGTATTCCACGGCGGCGGCTGGCATGCCATCCTGTACGCCGGCACACAGCTTGCGCTGACACTGCCGGTCTGCTGGATCAACCGCGCCTTCTTCATTTCTGGCTGGAAGGGCATACAGACCCGCGCCCCCGGCATGGACACGCTGGTGGCCCTCGGCGCAGGCGCCTCGCTCGCCTACGGCCTGTTTGCCATCGTCATGATCTGCATCGGCCTTTCCTCCGGCAATGACGACCTCGTCATGCAGTACCGCCACGACCTCTACTTTGAGTCGGCGGCGATGATCCTGACGCTGATCACAGTCGGCAAAACGCTGGAGGCCTACAGCAAGGGCAAAACGACCGATGCGCTGAAAAGCCTGATGAAGCTGGCCCCCCAGACCGCCTGCGTGCTGCGCGATGGGGAGCAGGTCACCGTCCCCGTCAGCGAGGTCGCTGTCGGCGATTTGTTCTTAGTCCGCCCCGGCGAGAGCATCCCTGTGGACGGAACCGTCACCGAGGGGCTTTCCTCGGTCAACGAGGCAGCCCTCACCGGCGAGAGTATGCCGGTGGACAAGTTCCCCGGCTCCCCGGTCAGCGCCGCCACCATCAACCAGAACGGCGCACTGACCTGCCGGGCCGAGCGTGTCGGGCAGGACACCACCCTGTCGCAGGTCATCCGACTTGTGCGGGACGCCGCCGCCACCAAGGCCCCGCTGGCCAAGACTGCTGACAAGGTTTCCGGCATCTTTGTGCCCACCGTCATCTGCATTGCGGCGGCCACCTTTTTGATCTGGCTGCTGCTTGGCCAGACCTTCACCTTTGCGCTGGCGCGCGGCATCAGCGTGCTGGTCATCAGCTGCCCCTGCGCACTGGGGCTGGCCACGCCGGTAGCCATCATGGTCGGCAGCGGTGTGGGTGCCAAAAGCGGCATCCTGTTCAAAACAGCCGCCAGCCTTGAGACCACCGGCTACACCGACACCGTCCTGCTGGACAAGACCGGCACCGTCACCACCGGCGAGCCGAGCGTTGTCCGGATCATCGGCACCCGCAATGTGCCGGAAAAGTTCCTGCTCAGCATGGCCGCCGGGCTGGAGCTGCGCAGCGAGCATCCGCTGGCACGCGCGATCCTGCAGCGCGCCGACACCGACAAGCTCTCCTACGCCACCGTGTCGGACTTTACTGCCGTCCCCGGCAAGGGGCTGCAGGGCAAGGTCGCAGGCAAGGTCATCGCGGGCGGCAACGCCGATTTCATCGGCACGCATTGCACCCTGCCCGATGACCTTATGCAGGCCGGTGCCGAGATGAGCCGCGACGGCATTACCCCGCTGTACTTCTCGCTGGCGGGGCGGCCGGCCGGTGTCATCGGCGTGGCCGATGTCGTCAAGCCCACCTCCAAGCCCGCCATCGACCAGATGCGGGCGCTCGGCCTGCAGATCGTGCTGCTGACCGGTGACAACACGGCCACCGCGCGCCACATCGGCGCGATGGTCGGTCTGGACGCCGACCATGTCATTGCCGGGGTCCTGCCCGCCGGTAAGGAGGCGGAGGTCCGCCGCCTGCAGAAGCAGGGCCGCATAGCCATGGTCGGTGACGGCATCAACGATGCCCCCGCCCTGACCCGCGCCGAGACCGGTATTGCGATCGGTGCCGGTGCCGATGTGGCGCTTGATGCCGCCGATGTTGTGCTGGTGCGCAGCGATCTGGCCGATGTCCCCGCCGCCGTGCGGCTGTCCCGCGCGGTCGTGCGCAACATCCACCAGAACCTGTTCTGGGCGTTCTTCTACAACGCCGTCTGCATCCCGCTGGCGGCGGGTGTTTTCACCGGCCTCGGCATCACCCTCAACCCGATGATCGCCTCGGCCGCGATGAGCCTGTCGAGTGTCTGCGTGGTCACGAATGCGCTGCGCCTCAACACCTTTGACCCGCGCAGCGCCGCCCACGATGCCCCGCCGAAGCGCAAAGCCCCGGCGCGCGCACCGGCCGCCGCGCCCGCTGCCTGCCCCACCGGCAGCTGCCCTGTGCAGCCCGCCGAAACAAACGATACAACGGAGGAAGTTATTATGAACAAGACCATTCATATTGAAGGCATGATGTGCGGCCACTGCGAGGCCACCGTGAAAAAGGCACTGGAGGCACTGGACGGCGTGACCGGCGCCGCGGTCAGCCACGAGGCCGGCACGGCCGTTGTCACCCTGAGCCGCGATGTAGCCGATGCCGACCTGAAGGCCGCCGTGGAGGCCAAGGACTACACCGTCACGGGCATCGACGCATGAGCGCCATCCGCCGCCGCTGGCGCTTTACCGGCGAGGTGCAGGGGGTTGGCTTCCGCTATTACGCCCGCGCCGCCGCCCAGCATCTGGGCCTGACCGGCTGGGTCGCCAACAACTGGGACGGCAGCGTCACGCTGGAGGCTCAGGGCACCCGCGCCGCGCTGGACGAGCTTGTCCCCACGATCGAGCGCACCAACCGCTGGGCCCGCATTGAGAACATCGAGACCGCCACCCTCCCCCTCAAGGAGCATGAGTACGGGTTTGAGGAACGGAGCGGGGATTAATTTACGGGCAGCGCTGCCGAATGGCAGCGCTGCCCGCTTTTTTGCTTGCACTTACCCGCTGTTACGGCTATAATAATACTATATCAATATCAAAAGGGGTTTTCGTTTTGCCCGGAACTTTATATCTTGTCGCTACGCCTATCGGCAATCTGGACGATATGCCGCCCCGCGTGGCTGCCACCTTCGGCATGGCGGACTTCATCGCCGCCGAGGACACCCGCGTGACCCTGCGTCTGCTGAACCATCTCGGCCTCAAAAAGCCGATGGTCAGCTACTACGAGCATGCCCTCCACCACGGCGAGGCCATCTTAAACCGCATTGAGGCCGGGGAGAACTGCGCGCTCTGCAGCGACGCCGGTATGCCCTGCATCAGCGACCCGGGGGAGCAGATCGTCCGCGAGGCCCATGCGCGCGGCATCCGGGTCGTGCCCATCCCGGCCGCGTCCGCCTGCGTCACGGCGCTGGCTGCCAGCGGTCAGCCCACCGCCCGCTTTGTGTTTGAGGGCTTTCTGCCTGTCCCTAAGCGCGACCGCCGCGAGCGGCTGGCCTTTCTGCAGAACGAAACCCGCACGATGATCTTCTACGAGGCACCGCACAAGCTGCGCGGTACCCTTGAGGATCTTGCCGCCGCGTTCGGCGCGGACCGCCCGGTATCCCTCTGCCGTGAGCTGACCAAGCTGCATGAGGAGATCAAAAAGACCACGCTGGGCGAGGCCGTTGCCTACTATAAGGAAAACGACCCCCGCGGTGAGTATGTGCTGGTGCTGGCCGGTGCCGACCCCGCCGCCGTGGCCGATGCCGCCGCCCCCACGCTGGAGCAGGCCGTAGCCGCCGCCCGCGCCCTGCAGGCAGGCGGCCTGCCCCCCGCCGCCGCCGCCAAGCAGGCTGCCGCCGGGACACCGTTTAGTAAAGGTGAGGTGTACCGCCAACTCATCAATGGGTGATTTTTTAGAGAATAGATAAAAGATAATAGATAATAAAAAGTGTGGAGTTTTTGCCCTGCGGGGAAAAAACAAATTTTAAGCGCCGCGCAAGCGGTGCGATCCACCAATTTTATTATCTTTTATCTATTATCTTTTATCTTTTTAGGAGTATTTCTATGTGTAAAATCCTCGTCGTCTCCGATGTCCACGGCCGCCTGCGGGACCTGCGCTGGCTGCTGGCGAACGAAACCGCCGATGCCATGTTCTATCTGGGCGATGGTCTGTATGACCTGAACGCCGCCCTTGAGATGTGCAGACCGCCGATTCCCTACCCCATCTACCGGGTGGCCGGCAACTGCGATGTCAACTACAGCGAGCCGTCTGAGGGGCTGGCCCCCTTCGGCGGGGTGCTGTTCTTCTACACCCACGGCCACCACTACGGCGTCAAGATGGGCAGCGAGCGTCTGGCTGAATCCGCCGGTGAGCGCGGGGCCGATGTTGCGCTTTTCGGCCACACCCACCGCCGGGAGCTGGTGCGCGGCGTCGGCACGGCGGCCACCGTCTTTAACCCCGGCAGCCTGCGGGACGGCGGCAGCTACGGCGTCATCACCATTAAGGACGGCCATTGTGAATTCAGCTGGAAGAGGGTGCCCTCACTATGAAGGAAAGCGTTATCTATCTGCCGGAGGTAGACAGCACCAACCTCTGGGCCAAGCAAAATCTTGACAAATTCGGCCCGGTCGGCGCGGTCTACTCGACCCACCAGACCGCCGGGCGCGGCCGTCTGGGCCGCAGCTGGACCGATGCCCCGGGTCTGGGGCTTTATTACACGGCAGTCATCCGGGTAGACCTTGTGCAGCCCGCCACCCTGCCGCTCTTTGCCAGCCTTGCCGTCTGCGATGCCCTGCGTGCCCGCTACGGCGTGGAATGTCAGATCAAATGGCCCAACGACCTGCTGCTGAACGGCAAAAAGATCGTCGGCATCCTCTGCGAGGGCGCGCCGGACGGCCACAGCATCGTGGTGGGCATCGGCATCAACCTTGCCCAGCCGCAATCCTATTTCGATGCCGCCGGGCTGCCCCACGGCACCAGCCTTGCCCTGCAGGGTGTGCCGGTCGATACTGCCGCCGACCCCGAGTGGCTGGCGCAGTATCTGACGGATTTCGGCTTTGACCGCGCGCTCTACACCTATGAAGCCGAGGGCTTTGCCCCCTATCGGGAGCGTTACAAGGCCCTCTGCGTCAATCTGGGCCGCCGCGTGACCTATGACGGCGGTGCCGGTGTTGCGACCGATGTCGATACCGACGGCCGCCTGATCGTCCATGATGAGCGCGGCGACACCCGCGTTTTCACCGGCGAGGTCAGCGTCAGGGGAATCTACGGGGCAGTGTGACCCCATAAAAAAAGAGCGTCCTGCGAAAGGACGCTCTTTTGTCATTTTCAGTTCAGCTTGAGGTATTTGCGCACCGGCAGGGAAACCGCGCCGGCCACAAGGCAGCAGATGACCCACTCAAAAATTGCCTGCACGCCGACCAGCAGCACGATAAACATGAACGCATTCGTAGCGCCCAGCGTGCCGGCCAGATTCTGCACATACTCACAGTTATAGAAGATCAGTACCAGAAACCCCATAAAGAACGCGGTGTTCAGCACGGGGGCTGCCAGACCGCCCAGAAAGCAGCAGAGCTTTTCCTTTTTGGGCAGTGCCTTGCACAGCGCCTTAAAGATCAGTCCGGCACACAGGCCCACCAGCACGCGGGCCACAAAGCAGACCACAAAGGTGCCGAACGGGCTGACCTGAAACAGGGCGCTGCCCATTGCGGACTTGCCCTCCAGCGCCTGAATAAAGCTCGTTGCGCCGAACACGCCGCCGAGGATCGCGCCCGCCGCGGGGCCCATCGTCATGGCGCCGATCGCCACCGGCACCGTCAGCAGCGAGGCCGACAGCGGGCCGATCTGCAGGTAGCCCAGCGGGGTGTAGTTCAGCACAAGCAGAATGGCGACCAGCAGTGCAAGCTGGGTCAGCCAACGGATGTTGGTACGGTTTTTCATATTCAATTTTCCTCCTGCTGCCGTCTCCTACAATTCGGGAGTACAGCGCAAATGTACGGCCCGGGCGGGCCGCCAACGCTTAGTATAGCGCAATATCCGTCAAAACGCAAGAGGGAAATTGGCGGTCACAGCTTTCCTTCGATCAGCAGATCCCGCACCTGCAGCAGATCGTCACATTTCCGGTCGTACAGCCGCGTGATTTCCTCGGTCGGCTGCATAAGATCCGGCACCATCACGGTCACGCAGCCGGCGGCGCGGCCGGCGCGGATGCCGTTGAAGCTGTCCTCCAGCACAAGGCAGTCCTTAGGGGCAAGCCGAAGCTTTTGTGCCGCCAGCAGAAAGGTATCGGGCGCGGGCTTGCTGTGCGCGACCTCGGTGCCGGAGACGACATCATGGAAATACCGCGCCGTGCCGGTGGTCTGCAGGTTCATCTCGATCATATTGCGCGGGCTGGAGCTTGCCACGATGCGCGGCATACCGAGATCCTCCAGCGCCGTCAGCAGCTCCTTAAGCCCCTTTTTGCAGGGTACGCCCTCGGCAAAGCGGGTGTCGGCCAGCTGCCAGATCTTGGCCAGCAGCTTCTTCGGGTCGCCGGGTATGTAGGACGCCACATGGCGGCAGAGGTTTTCCCCCGCCAGCCCGCGCCCACCGGCCGTAAACTTTTGCATATCCGGCGGCAGGGGCAGCCCCAGTTCCCGGCAGGCCGGCTCCCACAGGGTATCCCACAGCCGCTCGGTGTCAAACATCAGCCCGTCCATATCAAAAATAACGCCTTTAACCATCGGGGGGTCATCCTTTCACGGTGTTGTTTTGTCTGTTCAAGGCTATTGTACCGCAGTTTTGGCGTTCACGCAACACCCCGGCCCACAGCGCTTCAGGTTTCTTTTGCGGGGGTATCCCGGCAGGCTCCGCCGGTTCACCCCTGCAGGGCAGCCCCTGCGAGATACGCCTGCAGGCCCGCCAGCGCCTGCCGCCCCTCGCGGTGGCCGCGGGCGTACAGCTCGGTCAGTGTATCGACATTGCCCTCAAACCGGCTGATCGTGATCGGCTCCTGCGGGCGCAGGCAGTAGATGCGGCCGGTCTCTTCCAACTCGTCCAGCTCATCCATCAGGGCGTTGTAGCGCAGCTCCTGTGTCAGCATCGTAGCCAGAAACAGCGGCTTATCGCCGTAAAAATCATCGTAGAGGTCCACCATCCGCTGGCCGGGCTGGCTCTTGCGGAAGCCCTTCTGCCGCGTGGTCACGACAACGATCTTGTCAAACCCCTGCTTGAGCGCCCAGTTCAGCGCAATGGGGCAGGAGCAGCCGCCGTCCAGATAGGGCTGGCCGTCCAGCATGACCGGCGTGGACGCCAGCGGCAGGCTGGCCGATGCGCGCACCGCCTCGTTGAAATCAAAATCCGTCTTGCCCTTCTCAAAGTAGGCAGGCTTGCCGGTCTCGACATTCGTTGCCACGGCGATCATCCGCATACCGCCGTGCCGGTAGGTGTCCTCATCGTAGGGAACCTCTTTTTTAACATCGTACAGCATGAATTTCAGGCCGAACAGGCTGCCGCCCCGCAGCGCCGCCTTAGGCCCGAAGTAGCGCGGGTCATGCCGGTAGCGCAGGTTGATGCTGGCCGCCCGCCCCGGCTGGTGCGAGAGATAGTTCAGCGCGTTGAGCGCCCCTGCCGACACACCCGCCACCGCCGGGAAATACAGGCCGTTCTCCATAAATGTATCCAGCACACCGGCCGTGTACAGCCCCCGCAGCGAGCCGCCCTCCAGCAGCAGGATCGAATTATCCGGTATCGTGATTTTGCTCATAAAATTCACCTCATATTCAGCATTTTACCGTATTGACAAAGGGGTTTCAAGCGAAAATGCGGGACTGTTTTACACTTCGGCCAAATTGTGCTAAAATGGGAAAAACGCCCCGAGAGGATGATCTTTATGCTGACCCTTCGCGGTCTTACCCTTACCGCCGCTGCGCCGCGCATCATCGTGCCGTTGTTCGCCCGCAGCCTTGACGCCCTGCGTCCTCTGGCTGCCGCCGCCCAGGCCGACCCCGCCGCCGAGCTGGTGGAGCTGCGCCTTGACCCGCTGCCCGCCGCCGACCACACCGCCGCGCTGGCGCTGGTGCGCAGCCTTACCGATAAGCCGCTTATCGTCACGATCCGCACCCGGGCCGAGGGCGGTGAGCTGGCCCTGACGCCCGATGCCTACGCAGCCTGCTGCCGCGTCCTGCTGGCCTGCGGCGGCGTGGATGTGCTGGACATTGAGTGGCGCGCCTGCGGCCCCCACCGCGATGCCCTGCGCAGCGCTGCCCGCGCCGCCGGTGCCGCCGCGCTTTTCAGCGAGCATCACTTTGACGGCACCCCCGCCACCGAGGCGATGACCGCCGCCCTGACCGGCATGGCGGACACCGGGGCTGACATTGCCAAGCTTGCCGTCATGCCCCACACCGCCGCCGATGCCGCCCGCCTGCTGGAGGCCACCGCCTGCGCCATGGCCGCGCGCCCCGGCACACCGCTTATCACGATGAGCATGGGCCCGCTGGGTGCCGTCACCCGCTTTTGCGGCGGGGCCTTCGGCAGCTGCGCCACCTTCGGCGTGACCTCCGGCACAGCCGCCAGCGCCCCCGGCCAGCCGCCCGCGGGTCTGCTGAAGGCGAAGCTAATAACTGCGCACCTGTAACGCACCTGTAGGGGCCGGGCATGCCCGGCCCGCAGCCTTCCCGCAAGCGTCCGTCTACCGTACACCGCCGGGCCGGGCATGCCCGGCCCCTACGGCACTGCTACAATAAAAAACGCCTGTTCTCAAAACAAAAAAGCGCGTTCTCTCTTTGCCGGAGAGAACGCGCTGAATTTGTGCTAATGTAGCTTACTCAGCCTGAATAGCACCGGTGGGGCAGACGCCCTCGCAAGCGCCGCAATCGATGCAGGTGTCTGCATTGACAACAGCCTTGTCCTCCAGAGTGATTGCGCCAACAGGGCAGGTGTCAACACATGCACCACAAGCAACGCAGGACTCGTTAACGGAATGAGCCATCATGTACTCCTTATCTCCGTGCTAATTGTATATTTTGTACCTATCCGGCCCTGCACGGCTGCTCCCCGGATCGGCACACAGTCGGTTTGCTCTGCCTACTGCGTTATACATAGTGTATCATATCCGTTCGATTTTGGCAAGTGCCATATCTTGATTTTTTTCAGCGGTAAGACACAAGCAACTCCCACAGCCGCAGGCCGTTAAACCTCCGGGTCAGCGGGCTGCGGCGCGCGCTTGCCGCCGCGGATATAGACACACTCCTCCCGCTTGTAAATGCGCGGTGCCAGGATCTCGACATTGGAGCGCACCTTCAGCGTACCGGCGACCACATTTGTTTCGATCACGGTCCCCTCGCCGTCCGGCGTGCGGACGATGCTGCCCACCTGCGGGGTGATGGCATTCAGGTATTCGTAGCTTTTCTGCTCATAGGCAAGGCAGCACATCAGCCGCCCGCAGGAGCCGCTGATCTTGGCGGGGTTCAGGCTCAGGCCCTGTTCCTTGGCCATCTTGATGGACACCGGCTGGAAGTTCTTCAGGAACCGGCTGCAGCAGAACGGCTGGCCGCACAGGCCCAGACCGCCAAGCATCTTGCTCTCATCGCGCACGCCGATCTGGCGCAGCTCAATGCGGGTGTGGAACTGCGATGCCAGATCCTTGACCAGCTCACGGAAATCGACCCGGTTGTCAGCAGTGAAATAAAACACCAGCTTGCTGCGGTCCAGCGTGTACTCGGCATCGACCAGCTTCATCTTGAGGCCGTGGGCGGCGATGCGCTGCTCGCAGATCTGGTAGGCCTGCTGCACATCGGCGCGGTTCTGGCGCATACGGCGCACATCCACGGCGTCCGCGATCCGAAGCACCGGCTTTACCTCGCGGGAGAAGCCCGGCACCTCATGCGCCGCGCGCACGACCTCGCCGCATTCGGTGCCGCGTGCCGTTGTGACGACCACAAAGTCGCCCTCCTTGATCTTGAAGTCACCCGGGTCAAAATAGTACGCCCGGCCATTTTCTTTAAATTTAACGGAAACTACTTTCATGGGTTGGTCCTTTATTGTTGGTATATCAGTAAATAAGTGCAGGGGCGGGCATTGCCCGCCCGGAAGTGCGGCGGCAGATGTTTATGTCAATTCCCCCGCCAGCACGGCTACATTCAACCGCAGGTTGCCGTTGCCCTGCAGGCTGCGGCGCGCCCCGGCGTCGGCCCGCAATATCTTGGCGGCCCCCTCGGGCGTCAGGCCGCCGCACTGCTCCTGCCCGTAGGCGGGGCGGCGCAGCACCGCACTGCACACTTGATCCAGCTGCCACAGCAGTGCGGCAAAGCCCTCCCTGTCGCGCTCGTACTTTGTCAGCAGCGCCAGTGCCCGGTAGGTATCCCCCTGCGCCGCATAGCCGCACAGCGTTTTTGCCATACCCAGCGCCGCCTTTGTCGGCGGGTCGTTCCAGCTTTTCAGCGCTGTGCCGATATGCCCCTCATACAGAAAGGCCAGCTCCCCGGCCGCAGCGGCAGGCAGCCGTTCGGCGCGCAGGTGGGCGGCACAGTCCGCCACCGGCACCGGCGCGATCGTATAGGCCGCACACCGGCTGCGAATGGTCGGCAGCACCACCGCCGCGCTGGGTGCCGTCAACAAAAACAGCACCCCCTCGGGCGGCTCCTCAATGATCTTGAGCAGCGCATTGGCAGACGAGCCCTGCGTTCCGTTCAGATTCTGCGCACCGTAGATGAACAGCACACGGCCCGCCGCATCGGTGGACAGCGCCGAGCGCTGGATCGCCTCGCGGGCCTCGCGGACCCTTTTGACGGGGATCTGCCCGCTGGCGCCCTCGCCCCGCAGGGCCAGACACTCGGTATCCTCCCCCTTCAGCACGGCCTCGGCATGGGGGCCGCCCGCCGGGTAGAGGTAGTCCGCCGCAAGGCAGCGCGCGGCAAAGCCTGCACCGCAGCCCGGCTCCCCCACCAGCAAAACCGCATGGGGCAGCCGCCCGCTGTGCAGCGCCGTGCCAAGCTCACGCTTGAGCGCATCATTGCCGGCCAGGCGTTCGAGCATCACAGCTTCTCGAAGCGCTCGACGTTCGTAACCATCACGGTCGCGCCGCCGACCGTGACCTCCATCGGCATCGCGCTCTCGATGCCCAGCCCCATCGTGGCGGTGCCGGGCACGATCTCGGTGCGCTGCTTGCAGCACTTCGAGATCACATTGATGCAGTCATCGACACGCTCATCATCGGTGCAGATCAGCAGCGTCATGTTGCCCGCCATCAAAAAGCCGCCGGTCGTGGCCAGACGGGTGACATAGTACTTGCTTTTCAGCAGCTCATTGCAGACATTTCTCGAATCCTCTTTATTGACGATCGCAGTGATCAGTTTCATAATACATTCGCCCTTTCTATCGGTAGTTTGGTATCCATGCAAAATCAGCGGTTGCGGTTTTCCCAGTCGCGGCGGCGCTTCCAGCTTGTCAGGGTGTCGCGGCACCAGTCAAATACCTCGCGGCCGTAGAATGCCAGAAAGCCGGACAGCCCCAGCACCAGACTGATCTTGGTCGCAAAGTCGCCCATCACAAAGCTGATGGCCCACAGCGCAAGCTCAAACCAGCCCAGATACTTCATTTTAAAGGGGATAATGCCGAACAGCAGCACCATCTGATCCGGCCAAAGCCATGTGTAGGCGAACAGCATGCTCTGGAAGATGGCGCTCGGCCCGGCCGAGCCGGTCAGGAAGCAGCCCACCCAGGCACCCAGCACGCCCAACACCATAAACAGCGTCATCCGGAAATCGCCCCAGACGCGGGTCAGCGCGTTGCCGATCCAGAAGTAAAACACAAGGTTCAGCACGCCCAGTACGCCGCCCAGCCAGATGGGCTGAAACAAAAATGTGACGAGACGCCAAATCTGCCCCTGCAGCACCGAGATGCGGCTGAGCGAGATCATGGAGGCAAATTTCCAGTCGAACAGCAGCACGATCAGACCCGCTGCCAGCTGACCGATCATCAGCCCGTTGATAAGGTACGGTATGCCAAAATTGCCATAACGGCGCTCCAGTTTGTCGATCCAATTCATGGGAGTGACCCTCCGTGATTTACGGCATCGCCGCAGACTGCCGTGCGCTGCAGAAATGCCTTATAATAGTACAGTTTATATTATAGCAATTCTGCAGCCAAAGTGCAACAAATTCCCTGTCGAATCCCTTGCGGCAAACAGCAAAATGTGCTAGGCTTGTGGTACAGCTTATATAAGGGAGTCAGCCATGGGACGCACATCGACAAAAGAGAATAAGAACAGCTATCAGCTTGCCCGCGAGGAGTTGGGCCTCACCCGGGAAAAGGCCAGCGAACTGCTGGAGACCATCGCCCCCGAGCGCATTGAAAAGATTGAAAACGAGCGCACCGTCCCCCGCCCCGATGAGGTGCTGACCATGGCCGAAAAATACAAACGGCCCGCGCTGTGCAACTACTATTGCTCGCGCCAGTGCCCCATCGGCCGGGAGTATGTGCCGCAGGTCTCGGTGCGGGAGCTGTCCGCCATCGTGCTCGAGATGCTGGCCTCCCTGAACGCAATGGACAAGAAAAAGGAGCGCCTGATCGAGATCACTGCCGATGGCCAGATCTCCAGCGATGAGATTGACGATTTCATCCGCATCCGTCAGGAGCTTGAGCGCATCTCGGTCACAGTCGAAACACTGCAGCTCTGGACCGAGCGGATGCTCGCCAACGGCCAGATTGATGCCGAGGCCTACAGGGCCAAGCTGTCGCAGCCGTAAAACGACGCCGCGCAGCCGCGATTTTCTCCGTCAAGAGGAAATAAAGCCCTCTATTTTTCTTTTTTCTTCCTGTTGTTGCAATAAACCGCATGCTAGAATCGTATTACAGAGTAAGGGCAACACCGCATAATTCTAAGCGCCGATACGGCGAGCGAGGTGCGGCAGCTGCTAAGCCAAAAGCGCAGATAATACTGGATGTCTTATCGAGCATTTTGGCAACGCAGATGCCGTGCCGCACACCGAGCCGCAGCGAGGCGCTTCGGAGCGCAACCGCCGCTTGCGGCGGCTCTTGGCGCGGAGATCCGCCGGAGCGGTGCTTAAGCCGTCAGGCGGGAATTGTGCGGTGTTGCCTAAGGCAGCCCTGATTGCCCCGGCACATCGAAGGTGGCTTGCCCGTCTGCAGCTTGTATCGACACGCAGAAAAAAGGAGATAGATCGTATGTTTACCCTGTTTGTCATTTTTGTTTTTGTCTGGCTTTTCGTCAAATCGGTCGGATTGGCGTTTCATGTCACCTGGGGCCTTGCCAAAATCGCCGCCACGCTGCTCTTCGTCATCGCACTGCCGCTGCTGGTGGTTTTCGCCATTCTGGGCAGCCTGCTGCCTCTGCTGCTGCCTCTGGCTCTGGTAGCCGCCGCCTTCGGCATCCTGAAAAACTGCGCCTGATCGCGCAGAGCCTTTGCCGCATCCATCCAACACAACGCCGCACGGTGTCTCCCGCCCCGGAAACCCCGCGCGGCGTTTTTGTGATGGTTTTCCCCGCCTATGCACAACATCAAACATACCTGCCGCGCCTTAGAAGCACCGCTCTCCCGCACAACGCCCGCCAAATTTTCCAACTTCCCGCCCCCGAAGAATTGACAACCCCCGCCGCAGCTGGTATAATACTATATGCACAATTTGCTTTGCACAGCAGCTCGCCGAATAAGCAGATGTACTCAAGCGGTCGTAAGGGGGAGCACTCGAAATCGCGCCTTGCGGGAATTTCCTTGCAACAAAATTCAATATGCAGATGTACGCAAGCAGTCGCAAGAGGAAGCACTCGAAAGTTTGCATCCGGCAGGTCACCTTGTCCGCAGGAAATCCCATAACGGCGGGCTTTATCGGGTGTCGCGTACCCAACCTTTCATCGTTATCTTGCATCGAAATCTCGCATTTTTCCAAACGCTGTGCGAGGCGGTGCGGTAAAAACTAAATAAGCAGACGTATCGAAGCGGTCGTAACGAGATTGACTCGAAATCAAGCAGGCATTTTGGAAGTTGTCATTGATTTTCTAACGACCCATCGTTAAAAATCCACTGTTTTCTACAATTAAATATTTGCTGTTCTCTCCTACTTTTCTCTCCTTTTTCCGGAGAAGATTTTGGGGGATTACTATAGGGAGCATTACCCAAGAGGTCGAAGGGGTCGCACTCGAAATGCGATAGGGCGTTTGTAGCGCCGCCAGAGTTCAAATCTCTGATGCTCCGCCAATCAACGGTACAACGTGCTTTTTTGAGCACTTTGTACCGTTTTTTTATGCAAAAAACGGAATTTTTGAGTTTGACAATTTCATAACAGGAGAGAAAACGCCCCGTTTTGGAGAGAAATCACACTTTCTTAAGTGTCATTTCCCGGATTTGAACCCATTCCAAGCCCGTTCAGCATCGCTTCTGCCGAAGAAACCTTGGAAGCGTAGTCCAAATGCGAATAAATATTCGCAGTGGTAGAGAAATCGCTGTGTCCCAGCCACTCCTGAATCATCTTCATCGGGACACCGTTTGCCAAAAGCAAACTGGCGCAAGAGTGGCGCAAATCGTGAAAGCGGATGCGCCGCAGATGATAATTTTGCAAGATAATCTGGAACGAATTGGAGAGATAATCCGGCTTGAGCAGATTGCCCATTGCGTCTACGCAGATGTAGTCTGCGTATTTTTTGTTGTAACACCTACCGCACAGCTTGCGGTTTTCTTTCTGTTCCTCCTGCAAGGCCAGCAGCCGTTCCCGGAAAACCGGTACAAGCGGCAAGGTGCGCTTGCTGGATTTGGTTTTTGTGCCATTGGATTCTACAAGAACTTCTTTTCCATCCAGCCGAACCGTTGTGACCGTGTGGCAGATTTCAATCGTGTTCTGCTCAAAGTCCACAGCAGCCCATTTCAGCCCTACAACCTCGCTGCGACGCAGACCATAAAAGGCGGTCAACATAACTGCCACCTCAATTTTACTGCCGCGCACAGCGTCGAACAGCGCGTTCATTTCGTCCTTGCTGTAAAAGTTCCCGGTAAATTCATTTTTCTTCGGGCGGTCTACCTTGTCGGCAGGGTTCACATCGATCAGGTCTGTTTTCACTGCGTATTTCAAGGCGCGGTGGATAACCGCATGATAGTGAATGACCGTATTGGGCTTCACACGCTCCAACTGTTCCTGATAAAATGCTTGGATATGAACCGCTTTCAGGTCGCCCAGCGTAACGCCGAGATTTCTAAAGTAAGGAATGATCCTGCTGTTCGACAGTTCTTTGTAGCTTGCGTAGGTTGTCAGCTTGACGGTTGACTTTGCGATTTCCAGCCATTGCACCAGATAATCCGCAAACAGCATGGCTTTGCTGGGCGGACCATTGGGGTCAACGGGTGGCTCAAAGTCGTCTTGCAGCTCACGCATCATCGCCTCGGCGCGCCGCTTGTTGCCCTTGATAGGCAAGCCCGTGGATTGCCATTTGGTTTTGCGTTTGCCGTCATAAGTTTTGTAGGTCAGTACCACATAGTAGATACCGTTTTTTTCTTGCAGATGCCCTGCGACCATAAAAAAATACCTCCTTCGGTTTGGGTCGCCCCCGATCTGCTGTTGACAAGAACAGCATAACGCATCGGCGCAAAACAATCAACACTGTCGATTCTCTGCTCGACAGTGTTGACCGCAAATCTGAAGGTAGGTAAACAGGTGGGCTTTGGGGATGCGATACGAGCGCCCGATTTTCATCGCCGGGATTTTGCCCTCGTGCAGCAGCTTGTACCCCGTTTTGGTGCTGATTCGCAGGGCATCGCACATCTGCTCGATGTTCATCACATCGGGATACTTGCGCAGCATCACACGGTAGGCATCGCGCTGGTTAAATCCTTTGCTGCTTATACAAAACACCTCTTTTTTGAAAATTTGCGGATTTAATTCCACAAGCATGGCGGTCACTTGTTGAAAACTCGTGGCCGCCATAATCTGAAATCAAATGATATACCCTATTCGACACTACTTCCCGGATATAAAGGGCGAACCACCGGCCCGGCTGCTGGAAACAGCTCCCACTTCCTGTACCACATTGTTGGCAGTACCGCCGACGCCTTGAGAGCATCGCCACGGTGTGTATCATGATTGCTGACCCTTCGCTTGAGGTATGTGTTCCACGCCACCTCTCCCGGACCGTTAAGCGCTCCGCTGCCTATCAGGCAGCATCATGGCGTCAGAACAGCCGGGGCGCACCTGCCGTCGCTCCTTGGGTTGCGGCAAGGTCAGTTGTATGTAGCCGGTGATTCGGATATTCGGTTATCAAGGTGCAAAAGGGGGAAGAGGGCTTTTTTGTCCCTCTATACTGTATACTCGCAAAAGGGTGCCAAAATTCGAGAAAAAATTTGCATTTTTTCTAAACTTATTTTCGGCGCACAGAATCGAAACAACTTGTTTGAGAGTTGTTGAACAACCTATAGCAAAAAGGACGCGGAACAATGGGGTTCGGCATCCTTTTTGTCAGGAAAAGATTAGACCTTGAATGTCCGAATCATTTCGAGAAATGCAATCACAAGGATATGATGCAAATCCTCATCAAAAACTCCGTTCACGAAGCTGTACTTCCGCAGCAGGGGTTTATACTGCTCATAGAGTTTGTCTACGGCCTCTTTGTCACCATGGTGTGCCCTTACCAGAATATTCTTAAACATTCCCATATTACTTGTCCTCCATCTTTTTGCGAATCCGTGCAGTTGCATTTTTCTTATGCGTGCTGACCGTGTTGGGCTTGATGCCCAACTCCTTGGCAGTCTCCTTTACGCTCATCTCGTTGATGTAGAGGCATGTGATAACCGCATACTCTCTAACAGGAAGATTCTGCAGATGTTTGTCAGTCTCTTCCAACATCAGCTTTTCTTCAACGCACTCTTCAACAGATACCTCAATTCTGCAGGATACACCCTCTAAGTAAGAGGCATTTGCTTCAAAGGAAACTTCCTTCGTCTCCTTCTGGTTCTTCTTCCGCAGATATGAAACTCTCTTGTTGTGCAGAACCTTGTCCAGTTTTCCGGTGAATTGTGCTAGCAGTTCGACATCCTCACCAGAAATTGATTGATTGTAGAAATCTTTTTTCTTTGCCATCATAAACCTCCTGAATTTTGAGTTTCATTGAATAGACCTCAAAACTCGGAGGGGCGCGGGCAGAAAACGGCGGTCCTCTGCCGCCAAAACAATAAAGTAACAAAAAAGCATGATGTGGTATAAATAAAATTTGACACCCTATTTTCAAGGATTTGAGATATAATCAAGAGAATAAGGAGTGAATAAAACGGCAGAAAACAGACAATATGACCACGAATACAAAGTACAGGCAGTGAAACTTGCCAAAGAAATCGGACAAGCTAAGGCCGCCAAAGAACAGGGGATCCCCAAGAACACCATGTATAGCTGGGTACGGGCTAACCGTCTTGGCACTCTTGACCTTGGAGCTGGCTCACAGACCCCACAAAGCGCTATGACGCTTAACGAGGAACTCCTAAAGCTTCGCCAGCAGGTAAAGGAACTGGAGAAAGAAAACCGACGTTTGAAGAAAGAAAACGACTTTCTGGAGGAAGCCAGCGCTTTTTTCGCCGCGAGCCGTCTGAAGTCAGCAAAAACGAAAGAATGAAGTTTATTGCATTAAAAACGAAAGACGGCGAATTAAAAGGGGATATCGCCTTTTTCTGCAGGATCCTTCATGTCAGCAGACAGGGATTTTACCAGTATCTTGCAAACAAAGACCGCCCATGGAAATATCAGCCACTGGCGGATGCCATGAAGGAGATAAGCTACTGGAATAACCGAAGAATCTGCTCGGCCAATGGAGGGCTCCCCCCCCTATAGTCAAACGACAGCAATACTATGATTCCCTGAAAGAAGCGGCATAAGGTACAGAATCCTTGAGGAAAATGTGTCAACTAATCTTGACAAAATCATGTGGTTGAACCGCCGTGTACCGGTCGGTACGCACGGTGGTGTGAGAGGTCGGCTCTTTAGAGTTGAGAGAGCCTCCTACTCGATTATATACAATCATCCTTCAACTTTTCCGATAGTCTGTATGTGGGATAAACCTGCTTTTAGCTTTCTGATCAAAACAGTCTTGATTTCATTACAAAGCAATCCAGAAAAAAACAGCCATAGGCTGCTTGTGGCAAACCTATGGCTGGTAAAACATCCGTTTTTTGTATCTGCTATTTTGGGTATTTCCTTATACAGCAAGAACCCGTTTATCTATCGGACTTGCTTTGGCCTTCTTTTCTTTTTGCAATCACACCTGTTACGGCCAGTGCTGCAAAGCTCAGCAGCATCACCACACCCCACAGCGCAGGTTCCCCGGCATCACCGGTCTGCGGCGTACTGCTGCCCGCAGAGAGCTGCTGCGAAGATGCACTCTGTCCACGGTCGGGCCGGGGCTTGTCCGAGGCATCCGGATTTTGTCCGCTACCGCTGTCCGAACTACCGGAACTGCTAGAAGTATCCGAACTGGCAGAATTGTCGGAGCTGGAACTTCCAGAACTGTTCGAACTGCTGTCATCCGGGTCTGTGGGTTTTTCTTCCTCCGTGGGAGCATCGTCATAATCCCCTGCCCAGATCACAAGATCGTCGATGGAATATTTTGCGTATTTGGCGGTATCTGCCGCAAAACACATTTTATCGATCACCGAAAAATCCACCTTGTTTTGTGCATTCTGCAACAGCAGCTGACCGTTCACATATACATCCGTGGTATCCGTTCCGTCGGCATTTACATGGGTCACCAGGGTTATGGTGTTCCAATCGGATACATGGTATTCGCCGGTCAAGGGACTGTAACTGCTGCCGCTGACATTGTAGGTGAAATTCGTGCCATTGGAGCGGATGCAGAAGGCTTCGTTGCTGGTGGAAGTAATCGTACCGTTTCCAAAAGCAATGCGGAGATTCTCGTACTTGGTATCGGCAACACCGCCCTGGATTTCCGCCTCATTTTCCACCTTAATGCGGAACTGCATAGAAAATGTACCGGACACGGGATCAAAGGAGAGCACCGCCTTGGGCTGCGCCGCACCGTTGCCGTCCTCCACCGTCATTACACCGTCCTTCACATCCACCGCGGTATAGGCCTTGGCAAGGGACACCGACCAATGGCTGCTGTCCAGTGTACTTCCATCAAAGGAATCCTGATAAATCACCTGGCCGGGCTCAAAATCAGCGGTGACAGAAACGGTGACATAGCGCACCAGTTCCGGGTTATCCAGGCTGGTGACACTGATCTTGGCGGTGCCCACCGCTTTGCCGGTCACGGTGCCATCGTGGTGCAGGGTGACAATTTCAGGGCCGGAAACGATGGCGTACCGCACCCCTTTTTCCGAAGCGGTTTCGGGCAATACCTCAGCTTCGATGGCGGCGGTTTTACCCCGACTGAGGTTCATGGCCGTCTGCTTCAGCTGCATAGACTCAGCCCGGACCATGTCCTGTTCGGCGCGCACCTCGATGGCGGCTTCGTCAAACACTTTCTCGTCCCGCAGGCTGTAAGCCCGAACCACCGCTTTACCTTCCCGGACGGCGGTGATATAGCCATCCTGGCTCACGATTACGGCATTGCCGGATACCACTTGGTACCCAACCTGGTCATAGCTGCCTGCCGGCTCTACCTGCACATAGGCTTTCACCGCATCCTGCAGTCCCATGACCGAAGGAACATAGAGCAGCTGCAGGCTCTGGGGGGTAGGTACATTTTCCTCTGCAGGGATCTTGCTGCCCTTGTATACCTTCACATCGTCGATGCTGAACTCCATCTTATCGCCGGTACCGCTGTGGATGTCCAGTCGGTTCACATAATCAATGGCGTTGCGGTTGGCAATGCCGGAGCCTACCAGATAGCCGTTCATGTACACATCGGTGGTATTGGCCTTGGCGGTGCCGTTGTTCGGGGTGATGATGTAGGTCACATCCACCCAATCACCGTAGTTGCCCACCACCTTGTCCGCATTAAGAGAAATAGGGGTATAGGCATTGGTGAGGACATAAGTCAAATCGGAGAAATTGCCTAAGGCGCCCTTGGCGGCGTTGCGGACACGGAACAGCTCGGTGGTATTGGAATACCAGCTGTCCGACCCGGCCGCCACGGCATACATACAGCCAAAAGTGAGATCTCCCGCCTTGTGTTCCCCCAAAGCATCGATCCGCACCCGGAAAGATATCGTGGTGGTGTCGGTCTGGGGCTGGAATACAAAGGAAATTTTACTGGTGGCATTGTTGGAATTGTCCCGGAACCGGATTACGTTCCCCTCGGATTCCTGCTCCAAGGTCACCGATGTACCCTCGGCCGATTCCGGAATCACCTGCATAAACTCAGTGTTGAAGGCTGTATGCAAATCCAGCCCGCTTTCGCGGCCGAAATCACAGCTGTACAGTTTTTCCGCCTGTACGGCTTCCCCCTGCTGCACCGTGACATGACAGGTAGAAGTGGCGATGGAATTGTCCACACTGGTTGCCCGCACCACAGCGGTACCTTCCTTCAGGGCCGTGACATAACCTTTGGCGTCCACGGCCACAACATCCGCGCCTTCCAGCACATCCCAGGTCACCGCTTTGTTGTAGGCTTTGATGGGCTTCACCGTAACGCTCAGGCTGGTGCGCTCTCCCGGCTGCAGCTGAATTTCACTGCTGTCGATGCGGATGCTTTCCACCGGGGTCTTTTCCACAGTTTCGCTGTGGGAAATACCGGAGCTGTACACCCACACATCGGAATAGGCTTCCTCACTGGAATCTACCGAATCCTGGATGTAGTTGCCCAACTTGAAATAGTACCAGGTATCCTTCCAAAGGGGGTCCGCCGCCACAAAATTGTGGGAAACAGTCATAGGTTCGTTGTCATCGGTATCGATGGTAACATAGGCAGTACCATCCACCACTTGGATCTCGGTGCGGTATTTTTCGCCCAGTGCCACCTCGGGATAGGCATAAGCAAAATCGGCGGAGGTTTTTTCGGTGGTGTTTTTCAGATACACAATCACACTGCCGGTTCCCTTGGCCTTATCGTAGGCATACAGCACCTTCACCAGAGGATTGGCGTTGTCACCGTTCTGCTCGATGCCGTGGATCTGGGAGGTGATCACCTTGCCGTTGGCCGGTACATGGGTGACCTTCTGCTCGGCCACAAGGGTATGGGTGCCCTGCCAGGTCCAGTTCACCGTTTTGTCCTTAGGGTCCAGCATTTCCCGCATCTCGGAACGGGCATAAGTGGTGTTTCCGGTTTTGAATCCCTGTACCGGGCAGTGGAACACCACGGCGTCTTGTCCGTTTTCGTCAGTAGCCGCAAAGAAAAACTCACTGGTGTAGCCGTCCGCCAGTTCCTGTGGCGATTTTTCCAGCACCGAGCCGGGCTTGGTATCGCTTTCTACCGGCAGCTGCAATTTCCAGCCACCGGCCACGAAATCAATGCAGCCCAGCTCGCCCGGCGTTTTTTCGTCTTCACCGTCGCCGTCTCCTTCTCCGCTGTCCGTTGTTTTCAGGCTCACCCGCACATCGTCGATGTATGCGTGGGTCTTATCCATGCTGCCGGTCAAAAAGGAAATGTTGTCCAGACTTTCCATGACGATGTTTTCTGTTTTACAACTCATGGCAATATTCTCTCCCAACAACTCCCCGTCGGCATATACGTCAAAGGTCTTTGTTGCGGTGTCGATCACCGATTTCAGTTCGATCCATTTTCCACACAGATAAGCTCCATTTTTTACAGAGGGAGTTTTTTGGGAATCCCCTCCCCGGAACTCGTAGGTGCGGGAATCGCTGCCGGTGGTTTTAAACCGCAAAAACTCCCCTGCGCTGGAGGTGCTGCTGCTGCCGCTTTCCTCCTTGGAACCCGCCGTCAGGGCAATGGTGGACTTTCCCTCATCGGAAACCACATACAGCTTGTACTCCACCACAATCTCCCCGGCCTGTTTACCGATTTCAATGTTTGCCTTACTGGTTTCGCTGTCGCTGGTATCATTGAATTCCAACACGTGGTTTCCATCCATCTCGACCACGGAAACCCCACCGCTCAGCTTGACCCCGGCGCTCAGTTCGGATTCAAAATTCTCATCCAAAATAACCGTGTACTCCTCCGGCTCCTGGGCATACACCGCCAGGGGCGTGGGAATGCAGGTCATTCCCATGGCCACGGCCAGTACCGCACCCGCGGCCTTTTTCATTTTCGTATACAGGTTCACCAACACTCCTCCTTTGTTATACTTTTCTAGATAAAGGCCTGTCCGCCGTTGATCTGGATCACTTCGCCGGTGAGGAAGGATGCCTTGTCCGAAGCCAGGAACTCGATGACGTCGGCCACCTCCCGGGGCTCGCCCAGGCGCTTCATCAGGATGCTGTCTTTCCAGCTCTCCACCAGCTTGCGGTCGGTAGCAGCGTGGAAGGGGGTATCGATGGTGCCGGGGGAAACCATGTTCACCCGGATGCCGAACTCGGCCAAGTCCTTGGCCAGGGCACGGGAATAGCTCTGCACCGCTCCCTTGGAGGCCGCATAGATGGAAGCTCCGATACCGCCTCCGTTGGTCACTGCAATGGTGCTGAAGTTGATGATGGAGGGGTTGGTGCCTTTTTTCAGCAGCGGCAGCGCTGCACGAGTGTTGAAAAACAGGCTGTCGAAATTCAGCGCCATTACTTTGCGCATAAAGCCAGTCTCCATCTCGGAAACCCGCTGCCGGCCGCCCAGGCCGCCCACGTTGTTCACTAACAGATCCAGATGATCAAACTTCTCGGCGATCTTGGCAAAGGTCTCGTTCACCTGCTCCTCGCTGGTGGCGTCGCATTTATAAAAATGTGCCTTGATGCCCTTGCTTTCCAGATTGCTCATCACCGTGTCCCGGCCTGCCTCGTCGATGCCGGTGACAATCACCTCATACCCGGCCTGGCCCAGTACCTCGGCCGTTTTGCCGCCGATGCCGCCGGTGGCTCCGGTAATCAATGCTGTTTTCATATAGTCCTCCTTGCCTTAGGTCTGCATAATTTGAAAGTACTTTTTACAGAAAATCCTCCCGCTGGGGGGTGAAGATGTCCAGAATCACGGCATCCTCCAGAGCGGTAGCTCCGTGGAGCTCATTGGGGGCCACATAGTAGCTGTCGCCCTTGTGCAGGGTATAGGTTTTGCCCTCCACCTCATACTGAAAGCTGCCGGACAGAATATAACTCACCTGTTCGTGGGGATGACGATGAGCCTCGCCCACCGCGCCTTTTTCAAAGCTTGCCTCCACCCCCATCATCTGGCCGCCATGAGCCAGAATTCGGCGGGTAATGCCCGGCGCCGGATGGGTTGGAAGGATATCCTGATATTTCAATACCATATTTTTTCTCCTTGTATTCTTTCAGAATTTTAAATAAAGGCCTGTCCGCCGTTGATCTGAATCACCTCACCGGTGAGGAAGGATGCCTTGTCCGAAGCCAGGAACTCGATGACGTCGGCCACCTCCCGGGGCTCGCCCAGGCGCTTCATCAGGATGCTGTCTTTCCAGCTCTCCACCAGCTTGCGGTCGGTAGCAGCGTGGAAGGGGGTATCGATGGTGCCGGGGGAAACCATGTTCACCCGGATGCCGAACTCGGCCAAGTCCTTGGCCAGGGCACGGGAATAGCTCTGCACCGCTCCCTTGGAGGCCGCATAGATGGAAGCTCCGATACCGCCTCCGTTGGTCACTGCAATGGTGCTGAAGTTGATGATGGAGGGGTTGGTGCCTTTTTTCAGCAGCGGCAGCGCTGCACGAGTGTTGAAAAACAGGCTGTCGAAATTCAGCGCCATTACTTTGCGCATAAAGCCAGTCTCCATCTCGGAAACCCGCTGCCGGCCGCCCAGGCCGCCCACGTTGTTCACTAACAGATCCAGATGATCAAACTTCTCGGCGATCTTGGCAAAGGTCTCGTTCACCTGCTCCTCGCTGGTGGCGTCGCATTTATAAAAATGTGCCTTGATGCCCTTGCTTTCCAGATTGCTCATCACCGTGTCCCGGCCTGCCTCGTCGATGCCGGTGACAATCACCTCATACCCGGCCTGGCCCAGTACCTCGGCCGTTTTGCCGCCGATGCCGCCGGTGGCTCCGGTAATCAATGCTGTTTTCATACTTAATTGCCTCCCATATGGTTTGATTTCAAACAGTAAGCTGCATGCTGTAACGTACCTTTTCTCCCCTCGCCCGCACAAGAATGCTACGGCGAGTCTGGTTGACAGGATTATCCTTGGTTTTAAGGAGGAACAGCTCCTGTCCATTTTCCAGCTGCAGTTCTATCTTCATCCGCAGTTCGCCAAAGACAGCCCAGAGAACTGCTTTATCCCCCAAAACCAGCACCTTTTTGGTTTCCTCCACATGCTGGTAGCCATTTTCCGAAAAGCCCAGACTGGCATCCTCCAACGGCATCTCACATTCCAGCTGAAGCTGGGGTTCCAGATGGAATACATAATCGTATACCCCTGGCTTACCCTGGACCAGGAATTCATCCACCAGGGAATCCTCGGTAATGTGCAGGTTGCGCTGGTAATCAATACCCTCGTAGACATCCAATGCCAAACCCGAAAAGCTGTCTGCATCAAAGTGCAGGCACTTGCCCGGATGCACCGAAGTGATATCCTGGCCGTTCCAGCATACGGTATTATGAGACAAGGTCTTTCGATGCCACTCGTTGCACAGCCGGGACTGGTAACCCGCATTGGAAAGATCCCGAGAAATGCGCTGATCTTTATACATCACCTCGATGTTCATAATATCCGGATGGGCATGAGATTTGCCGTTGAGGCCATATTTCACAAACACATTCCAGTTGTTGTTGCGCAGCATGGCAAAGTTGGAGGTGGGGAATGTATTGGAGACATGGGCCACCGGCCGGTAATCGCTGTAATCAAAATCGATGTTGAACAGCAGCTGTTCCAGACACACTGTCCCGCAGCAGTAATAAGGCTCCGAAAGGGGCAGAGTGGTGCGAGGATTGGGGTCGTTCTCAATGATTTTTAGCAGATTGCCCACCTTGCTCTTTTCGCCAAAGGCCCGGGCGGCGGTGTGATACACATAGCTGAATGTGCGCAGATTCAAATTGGGCCAACCGTCGTTGGGATTGGGCAGATACAGGTTGTCAAAGGCGTATTCGTAGGCTTTCTCAAACATCCGTTCAAAAATCGCTGTGCTCTCCTGGCCAAAATCATACCCGTAAATCTTGCTGAAGAGGAACAGATAAGAAACGCCCTCCAACAAAAAGAAGTTGTAGTGGATGGAGCCTTCGTACCAGAAGCCGTCGGCAGTCACACCCTCGGCCAGCTGACGCCGGATATTAAAGGGGCTGGTGAAGGCGTAATCGATCATCTCCTGATCCTTCATGGCAAGACCCATCACACCGATGGCAGCCAGCGACCAGCAGCTGATATTGTGGATCTCCACCGCCTGGGGAGCCAGCAGCCGGAACATCTCCCGGAAAAGCTTGCGGTGCACATTTTCCAGCCATTCCTGCTCCAGTTCAGGGCGCAAAATCTCAATGGTCTGGATAAAGCGGATAGCTACGATGGCCTCATTCAGGCCCTGAGGCATCATTTTTCCGCATCCCCACTTCATGGTTTCGTAGCTGTCAAAAATCTTGTTTTCCTTGTTGTGCAGCACGAACTCATGGTAATGAGCCGCGTAAAAATCGATCACCTGCAAAGCGTAGTCCCGGTATTTTGTCTCACCGGTGGCCTTGTATACCGCAGCCGAAACCAGAGCCAAAACCACAGCCCGGTTGCGATAGAAGGTGACCCACACGCCATCCTGCACATCGTTGGAATATACCTTTCCGCAGATCTCACACCGGTGGCTGTGGGGCGAATTCAAATCAAAAATCAGCCTGCCGCCATCGTCATCACAAAAATAGTGGTGCCCCCATCGGCTCAGCTTGGCGGGCGAATCGCAGAAGGAGGGCAGAAAGTCATCTACGTCCTTCTTCATCGCCAGAATCGCCTGACGGTTGCGGGGCAGTTGTACCAGTTCACAGAACCGGTCGTTTACATAGTTCATAGTTGGTTCCTCTTTCTCTGCACAGCGTTTACAGCGAATACTCCGCCGTTTCTGCTCCATCCCTGGTCACCCGCAGACGCACCGGACTGCGGCCAACGCCGGCATCGTATTCCCCCACCGTCAGCTTGTATACGTTGCCGTTCCATTCCAGGTGAAGCATTCCCTGCTGGCAGCAAACCTTGGCCTCGCTGCCGGCAAAAGTAAAACACTCAAAGAATACTTGGCTGGTCTGGGGGGTCTGGGAATCGGTAGACAGGGTATGGATGCAGGTGCGGCACAGCTTGTCCTGTTCCTGGGTGGTCATCACACTGACCACCTGCTGTTCATACTGCCGCGTCTCTGTCGGTGCGCTGGAAAATACCTGGTATCGGATATCTCCTGTCTCCATGGGATACCGGTATCCTTTTTCCTGGGGACAGGGCAGCGGATCGGTGTTGCAAATGACCGAATAGATATGGCTCTTTTGGCTGTTGAAAATATCCGCAAACAGCCAGAAGCCCAAACCGTCGGTCACCAGCACCCGGCTTACCTCCTGCATCTGCATATGGCGGGGATACACCCCTGCTGTCTCGCCCCGGTAAACGGCCAGGTTTCCCTCTACCTTAACGCAGGAAACAAAACCGCCGTAGCTTTCGGGGGAAAAGTCTTTTCCCTCTTCCTTCTGCCGCTGCTCCACACTGGTCATATAGACGTCGTTGACGTCCTGGGCGTCGGTATATCTACCATCCACCAGCAGGACATTGTGGTTATCCGGCATCAGATTGCGGTTGTAACCGTCCTCACAGGTGAAATATTCGCCGCCGCTGGCAAAAATATAGGACAAATTGTCGGGGTGATGGTGAGACAAAGAAAACAGATCGATCCCCTCGTCTTGCAGGATCTTCCAGCCTTCCCTCCATTGCTTGGCGCCTCCCGGCGCGCCGCACTTGATGGAAAACACCCGGGCGTCCCGCTGCCAACTGCTGCGCAGAGCCAGCAGACCCAAATCCTCAAAATACCGAGCCAGGGGCAAATCGTCAAACTCCCGTTCTTCCACCGAGGGGTCGTACCACAAAAACTCGAAAATCGCTTCGGGCAGAATTCCGGGCTTCACCTTGCTGTTGGCAGCTTCCTGAGCAAGGAATTCCTTCACCACCATATTTCCCAACTTCTGGGCATGGCCGTTGCGGTATTCCGCCGCTACCTTGTAGTAAACACAGACCGGATGGCTGCTGTAACGGTCGTGGCAGTCGCCGTAGTTCATCTGCCGGGTAAAATCACCGTTGCACTGGTACAGTCGATAATAAAAGGTGTTTTTCAAGTAGGGGCTGGATTGGAAATAATCGATTTCTTCCTGCACCTTCAGCAGATGAGCATAGACAAACAGCCACATGCCGCCGTAGCGCCAATAGGTGACGCCCTCGTAGTTGGAACCGTCCTCTGCCATCAAGTCAAACACCCGGGCAAAGTCCTCTTTGGCTTCCTTTATATATGTATCGGCTTCCTCAGCCTGTCCCTGCATGGCATAGCCGGCGGCAGCCAGCCCCGTCATGTTGATCCAGTTGTGGTTCTGGTAAAAGTTGGTGGACCAACCGCTGCCGTAGGTATCACGGCGATAGTCGAACATCACCTTAGCATGGTGACGGATCTTACAGAAGATCCGCTGCTTTTCCTCTTCGGAAAGATAGGGCTTCAACCAGTCGTACCCCAGAGAAAGGCCAAACAATATCCAGGACGCGGATAAATCTACATTTACCAGATGGGCATTTCCCCATTTTTCATAGGACAGCACCGTGTTCATAAACCGCTTGGCATCCTGCAGATACTGTTCGCTGCCGCTGAGTCGGTAGGCCAGGGCCAGGTTAGCAATTGCAATGCCCATATATGTTGTGCTCTCCTTAGGATGTTCCAGAGGCAGCTCCATCTGCTTGTATCGGTCGGCCTGTTCCAGCAGACGCTTGTACTGCATAGCACGACTGGTATCCAGCTGCAGGCAATAGGGTTTCAAATCACCGATAAATATCAATCGATTCACCTTCTTTTTACTTACATACCGTAGCAGAACCGGTGCGGATTGCCCGCAGTTTGTCTGTCAGGCCGGTGATGGCACTGTAAAACAGAGTATATAGGGTGGCAAATCCGAAGGGTTCGCCAGCCACCACCACCGTTTCTGGGGACAGCCCTAGCAAACCGACTAGAAACAGGTTGATATTTTGGTAGCTGAGATATACCAAAATCACCACCAGCATACTCAATCCCAAGTCGCCCAGTGTCTGCAAAGCCCGCTGCCAGCCCTTTTTGTTGCGGTACCTGTGGTTTACAATCTCACCGCCCCGCACGATGTCAAATACATTGTACGCGATGGGATTGTACACCACAATGGTAACAAGGCCGATACCCACTCCCAGGAAAAAGATCAGGTCGATGGGACTGGTGTATCCCCCTGCCTGGGTACCGAAGCCAATCATAAAATAGCACATGCCCACAATCCACCAGCGCAGCAGCGTGGCTTTGGCATTGTCTGAGATTTTTTTGCGACGAGTATGCTTTTTATCCATTTTTCCTTACCTTTCCGTATGCTTTCTGCATGTGTCGATCAAAAGCAGAACACCGGACAGAGCGAACATAGCCATAAGTGCCAGGCTAAACCATACTGCCTTGTATACCATGGCTGGTTCCAGCGAATTTTGGGTACGGATAGCTGTTTGATAAATAGATACCAAGTCTGCCCCCATGCCCACAGTGGCCGCGCACAGAGCGATAGTAGCGTATCCCGCAAAGGAACGGCTCACATGCACTTGGGTGGATTCAAACAGAGTAACCAACCCCAACAGCACAAACAGAAACATGATGAATCCGCATATCTGATTTTCCAGCAGCAGCAGAGCGCTGGTGTGCACATAGGTGAAAATCAGATGCGCAATCGCTGCCACTGCAATGAGCAGTTTGGCCACTGTCTGGATATGGATGTTTTCTTTCAGTTCACGCATGGTCGTCACCTGCTTCCATATGTAAGATCGCTTCGCCCGTTTCGGCATCGAAGAAATGCGCCCGGGACATATCCGGCTTGAGATACAGCCGGCCGCCAAAGCAGGCCGATGTATCGTCGATACGGCACTGTACATCCTGCTGCTGAATCTGCGCGTGGATGATGAGATGGCTGCCCATAAATTCTTTAGCCACAAAATCCGCCTTGAAAGTACCATCGCCGGCCTCTTCTGCAAGGCTGAACACCTCGGGATGTAAACCCAGGATCACTTCCTTGGAGCTCCAGGCCTCCAGCTTGTGGGCTGCCCAAGGGGCGAGACGCAACCGATTTTCACCGCACACGAAGGTTTCCCCTTCCAACTTGCCGCGGATAAAATTGATCTGGGGCGAGCCGATAAATCCCGCCACAAACATATTCACCGGCAGTCCGTAAATTTCCCGGGGCGTACCCACCTGCTGCACCACACCTTCCTTCATCACCACCATACGGTCAGCCATGGTCATGGCCTCGGTCTGGTCATGTGTGACGTAAATAGTAGTCACCTTTAGGCTTCTCTGCAGCTTTACGATCTCGATGCGGGTGCTGTTGCGCAGTTTTGCATCCAGATTGGACAGCGGCTCATCCATCAGGAATGCCTTGGGATGACGAATGATGGAACGTGCCAGAGCCACCCGCTGTTTCTGTCCACCAGAAAGCTGCCCCGGCAGCCGGTTGAGATATTGCTGGATATCCACCGTTGCCGCCGCCTGTTGGACCTTGTCATAGATGGCCGTGTCCTTCTGGTGCTGCACCTTCATGCTGATACCCACATTGTCGTACACCGACAAATTGCCGTACAGCGCGTAATCCTGAAATACGATGGCAATATCCCGCTCCACTGGAGGACGGTTGTTGATCACCTTGCCGTCCAACAGCAGCTTGCCGGAGGTGATCTCCTCCAGGCCCGCCAGCATGCGCAGAACGGTGGATTTTCCACAGCCGGATGGTCCCACAAAGACGATAAACTCGCCGTCATCCACATCCAGATTGAAATCATGGATGGCATGAAACCCATTGGGATACACCTTGTTTACATTCTGAAACTGTATTTTTCCCATCTGTATGCCTCCATCATTTACTGGTTCGGATGTGCCAGCTGCTTCTGCAGCCGGCGTCGTTTGGAGCTTTTGCGCAGGCTGTTGCCACCAGCAGCAAACAACAAAGCCGCTCCCGCTAGGTTGGCGACCAGGATGATCTGCTCACGGTCATAAGGCTGTAGCACAAAGGGTACCAGCACAAACTGACGAAGCAGCATATAACCGCCCACAATCAGACTAACTGCTGCCCAAGGTATTTCGTACACATTCACCTTCACCGCACAGGTAAACAGCAAGAACAAAAGGAAAATGTTCACGATCACCGCAACGCCCATCATAAAGGTAACCGGCATCACGTCCAGAATACTCACCACATACACAAATTCCAACAGGGTGGCCAGCAAGATCATGGCGTAGGAAGGCGCATCCTTTTTATAGAGGGTAACATATACCTTTTTCTCTTTTTCCGAAATATCCGGCTTCATATCAGGCGCCTCCCTTCTGCAGTTTTTTGTATCGGATATGGCTGAGCAGCAGCACCGCCGCAAAAGCTACGCAGACAATAATCTGCACACTATATATCCCGATACCCACCTGAAACGTAGTAAATTTGAGTTCATACCCGGTGATTCCGTCAGCGTACAGATACTGAAAATCCAGTCCCTTGTAATACGCCCAGATGGCGAGAATGTTGCGAATGGCGTTCACGGCGCCAAAGCAGCAGCAGCCCATATACACCGTCATCACAGCAGCCGCAAAGCGGTCCGGCACAGCTGTGCGGATCTCCAAAAGAACAATCATCAAAATACCGATAATTCCCACAATGGCCCACACCAGGATCTGCCGGTTGAATCCCTGCAGGATCACCTCGTAAAACTGGGCGATTTGTTTGTTTTGAGGCATTTTCAGTCCAAACAGGTCGTTGTATTCGGTCATGAATACCAAGGTGTACAGGAATACCACAATGGCCGTCACTGTGTATACGGCCGACAGAATAACCTGTCCCCGAAATATTTTTTTCATAGTCAAGCCCTCCATTGTTTGTTTCGGGGAGACCGAGGTCTCCCCGAAACAGCACGCGCACAATTATTGGGCCGCGGTCATCACCTGATATGCCTGCTGATAGGCAGTAACATACGCATCCAGGTTTCTTGCTTCAAATGCAGCCAGATATTCGTTGTAATCGGCCGGAATGGAGATGCCGTTCGGAGCATTCCCCTTGGCATTGTACCGCACGATGTTGAACATCTCCTCGCTCAGATCTTCCATACCCATGGTAGTGGTTTCGGAAATAGCCTCCTTCTGACGCAGCGTCAAAGAGAACACAGGAGGAACCATCTTGTAATAGTTGGGGTTATCACCCTTGATACCTTCGCCCGCGTAGGTGGCAAAGTGTGTGGTGGAATTCTGCAGCAGCTCCCAGCCTTCAAATCCACGCTCGGAGGTATACTGGTATTCGAAGCCGATATCCTTCTGGTAGCCGATGGGAATCAGGCAACCCAGCCAGTCGCGCAGGAAAGTGGAAAGGTCGCCCTTGGCCACGGAAGCGCAGGTCTCCATCACCCAATCGGTGTACTGGGGATATTCCTTGCCATCGGGTCCGGTATAGGTCTCGTTTTCCTTCAGGAACATGGGCAGGCCGTAGTTCTGCAGGGTGGAGCCTTCTTCGGTGAAGAAGTAGTCCAGCAGAGCGCAGGAGCGGTACAGCTCAGCATCGGTGGCGCAGCCGGCTACAGAGATGGACCAGCCATCAGGCTTGATGGCGCGGCCATTGTCGATATAATACTGCCACACGCCGTTCACCTTGGCCACCGGGGGCAGCACCACCACGATGTCCTTGTTAAGGGAATCAGCAGTGGAAGAAGCCTGCCAGTCAAAGGTGATAAAGCCATAAGCGGGCGCTTCGCTCTCGTCAGTGCCCCACAGGGTGCTGCGGAAATTGGTCTTGTTGGTCAGATCATAACAATCGGAATAAATCAGGCCCTCGGCCTCCATATCCGACAGGTAGCACAGCACATCGTACATACCCTCGGTGGAGTAGGTATACTGCAGGGTACCGGTTTCATCGATATACCAACGGGAAGTATAGCTGTCGGCGCTGTGTGCCTTCACACCGTCAAAATAGGTGGACAGACGCAGCAGATCTTCCCGGTAGGAAGACTGGCGGGTAAACATGGGCCACACGGTGTCCGCCTTACCCTGTGTCAGATAGGTGGGATTGGCCTTGATGCAGCGCATCAGCGCAATGAGCTCGTCGATGTCATAGGCTGCCTTTTCACCCAGAAACAGCTCAGAGGGCTTTTCGTAGTCATAGTTGTCATTGATGTACTGCACCATGGCCTTGGTGAGGGTCTCACCATTCTTCACAGCCAGTTCGTTCTGGATCTCAATGATGCTCTGATCAGTTTTCTTCGTGATTTCAACGCCTTCTTTAGGAGTCACGGTGCCGCCGTTGTCGCCTCCGCGGGTGTTGTCGCCCACATAGAAGCCATCGTAGTAGACTTCAAACTCGCCGTTGGTATCGTAAGCCGCGTTGGGATCATCCAGCAGCATAGTCACCCAAGACTGCCGCAGGCTGAAGCTGCGGGCAAAGTTGTTCAACTCTGCAATATAGGGTGCGTGGTAGATGTTGCCGTCATATGCAGTGATGGCGGTTTTTACATCGGGATTGGCATCCAGATAGGCCTTAAAGTTGGGCATATAGCCCTGGGCCATCATGTCGCTGAGATTGACGAATTTGCCTTCGGTGCCGTAGTACATCAGATCGTCAGCAATAGAGTTACCGCCAAAAATGTTGGCCTCGGAGAAGTTGGTGGTAGAGGCGATATCAATCATCTCAGTGGCTTTCTGGTCCTGGGTTGTGATATCGGTGAGTTCACAGTTAAGGGCCGTTTCCACATAGTCCCACATGGGTTTGAGCATACCGGCGGTGTACACGGTGCCGTCGGGCAGGGTCAGGGGGGATTCCTGGTTGTAGGTGATGGTACGGGACTTGTTGCCGGCCGCATAGTTGATTTTGAGGCTTACCTTTTCGGTGAGGTCGGTCTTGTCCTCGGTGGACTGGGTCTGTTCGCTGCTGGCCGCAGATTCAGCCCCGGCGCTTCCCGCCTGGTCCACGATGGTGGAGCCGCACCCGGACAGGGTGGACAGCAACATGGTGCCCGCCAGCATAAAGCCGGCAAATTTTCGCATTTTCATTGTATCCTCCTTAATTTTTATTATCCTTTCACGCCGCCCATATTTACGCCTTTTGCAAAATACTTCTGGATGTAAGGATAGATAGCCAAAACCGGAATGATGGAGCAGATGATGATGGCATACGCCAGGCTGTCTGCCGAGTAGGACAGAACCACCGGCGATTCATCGTACAGCTTCTGGTAGTTTTCGATGAGCTGCCGCAGATACACCTGCAGCGGCTGCTGGTAGGGGTCGGTGAGAAGCATCCGGGACCAGTAGTACCCGTTCCAGCGGCTGATAGCGTAAAACAGCGTCACCGTTGCAATGCTGGCCGTGGACATGGGCACATAGATCTTGTAAAACAGCTGGAATTCGTTGGCGCCGTCCACAATGGCGGCCTCCTCCAACTCCTTGGGGATGCTGCTGAAATAGTTGCGCAGCAGAATGATGTTGTAGGCCTGCACGCCAAAAGCCACCACCATGCCCCAGCGGTTATCCACATGCATGCTCTTATAATTCAGATACAGGGGGATCATACCGGCGCTGAACCACATGGTAAACACCAGCAAAAAGTTCCACTGGCGGCGGAATTTCAGCTTTTTCTTCTGCAAAGCATAGGCACCGGTGAGGGAAATACCCATGCTCCAGGCGGTGCCGATCACCGTGTAAAACAGGGTGTTGGCATAGGCAATCCAAAATCCCTTACTTTCGATGACCATTTCATAGGCCTGCAGGGTGATGTCCTTGGGCAGCAGGGTGATCAGACCGCTTTCGTAGGCCAACTTTCCGCTGATGGACACGCTGAAGGCGTATACAATGGGGTACAGCGTGACAAGGGCAAAGACAATCACCAGCAGATAGGAACACACCTTGAATATCTTTTCACTTTTGTTCAGTAATCCCATAATCAGATTCTCCTATTTACCACAGCGAAGTATCGGATATGTTGCGGCTTATGGAGTTGGCTCCGATCACCAGCGCAAAAGCAATCAGTGAATTGAACAGACTTACCGAAGCTCCCATGCCATAGTTGGCCGACAAAATACCAATGCGCTGTTCGAAGGTGGACAGAACGTCTGCCGTCACATACACGTTGGAGTTGTACATCAGCAGCACCCGTTCATACCCGATGGAGAGCATATTGCCTATGCGCATGATGATCATGATGATCAGGGTAGGGGCCATGCCCGGGAAAGTGACATACCGCAGCTCCTGCAATTTGTTGGCGCCGTCCACCTTCATGGCCTCATACAGCGTGGGCGATATGCCCATGATCGCCGCAAAATACACGATGGAGCTGTATCCGCTTTCCTTCCAGATGCCCACCGCTATGTACAGAGGCCGGAAATAGTTGGCCTTGGACAGCATGGACACCCCTTCCTCCAGCCATCCCATATTCTGAAACAGGGCTGCCAGCACACCGGTGGAATGAACACCGCTGTACACCAACATAATGGTGATGCCGGTAATGGTTACTTCGGAAAGGAAGTGAGGCAGATAGGTCGCGGTCTGGGTAGCCTTGCGGACAAAGCCATTGCCGATCTCGGAAAAAAGTACCGCCAGAATGATTGGTACCGGAAATCCAAAAACCAGGCTGTAGGCGTTGATCACAAAGGTATTGCGGAAGGCCTGCCAGAACTGTTCCTTGTTGACGCCGGCCACCAGATTTACGAAGTTGTCGATGCCTTTGAACTCGCTCATCCAGATGCCCAGACTAGAATCGTACCGTTTGAAGGCTATCAGAAGCCCGCCCATTGGCTTATACGCCCACAGTGCAAACCAAAGCACCACAGGCAGCAGCAAAACATACAAACGCCAATCCTGGACCAGCGCATGGATTAGTTCTCTGCTTTTGGGTTTGCGCATTTTAATTTCGTTTTGAACCATTTGCTATACATTCCTCCTTTTGTTTTCCTCTGAACACAGGTTCTATATCCATCCCTCCGTTTCTCTGCCCGGCACGGAACATATTTTCTGAAGCATTTCCACCACCCTCCGGATAAAGGCCGACGATAAGGTTGAATGATTTGCTGCGTCAGCTTCGCCATTTCAGCGTATATGTCATCTCAACATCACCGCGCAAACCGCGCAGATGATGGTTCAATGCAGTAAAAGTTTTATCCAACCGGACCCATACTCCTTGCGGAGTACAACCATCGCCACCAGCAGGGCAAACAAACCTGTAAGGCCGTTGCTCACCATCATTACAATTCCCATGGCAGTGCCGCCAGACAGAGCCGTAAACTGCTTGAGGGCAAACAAAATGGGAAGACGGAAAATGAATAGCCTTGCAAAATTAATGCCAAAGGACAGCTTGGTATATCCGAAGGCATACAAAAGCGCCATAATCGCCGCATGTACTGCAAGAAAAATATTGGAAAGCATCTCCAGCAAAAAAATCTGTCGGATCAGTTGGGCAAACACTGCATCTCCGCCCGAAAATACCGAGAGAATCGGGTTGAGAAATATCCATGTAAGTAAAAATCCCAATGTTCCCCAGGCCACGTCCACCAGAAATACGCTTTTGAACACCTTCAGGGCACGGTCTTTCTTCCCGCTTCCGATATTCTGGCGGATAATGGAAGCACCGCCGTCACCGATGCTTCCTGCCGGAACCGTAGACAATGCGCTGATACTGTTGGACACTCCCAAAGCGCCTACTGTCTGGGTACCATAGTCCACTCCTACCGAGTTCACTACCACCTTGCCGGTACTGAAAGCAAATTTTTCTGCCATCACAGGGAGAGAAATACCAAACAGCTTTTTGATAAACAGACGGTCCATTCGGATATATTCCAGTGATATCCCGAATACATCCTTTGGATCCCGCAGGCTGTATATACCGATCAAAGTCACAAGCAGGTTGGAAAGCAAAGTGGAAAAAGCGATCATCACAACACCTTGGCGGAATATCAGAACGAACACTCCCGACAGAGTGAATTTTGCCGCAGCCATCAGAAGATTCACACCCAATATCCTGCCGCCGTTCCCGCGCGCCTTTTCGATCGCTACATACACATTGTTGAAGAAGACAAACACCAGGTTCACCATGATCACCCGGTAATAATTCCAGCCAATCTCCACCAGTTCTTCGGGGGTGTTAGCCAAGCGGAGCACCCATTTGCCAGACAGTATCAGCGAGATTGCCAGCAGCAACGCGCCGCCTACTGCGAGAAAAAAGGTGGTGTTCACCGTTTTTTTGACATTTTCATAATCGGCGGCGCCATAAAATCCGGCAATAAGGATTCCTGCTCCGATGGAAAGGCCTGTTCCCACGGCTGTCACCGAGTTGTTTAGCTGGTTGAAAAACGAAACCGCCGCCACCGACTCCGGATTGATGCGGGCTGTAATGGCCAGGTCGAAAACTCTGAACAGTTCGTTTAACAGCTGGAACGCCGCCATGGGCACACACACCGTCAAAACCCCTTTGAGTATATTTCCTTCCAGAAACAATTCTCTTTTTTTCAGATCCTTTTCCGCAACTGTAAGCGCCATCTTTTCGCCAGACCTTTCTCAGCGTTTATCCTATCTGGTTTTGCTTCCCGGTCCAGCCGGTTCATAACTATGAACTAAGTTTATAACTTTTCTAAACACAGTATACACTACCCCACAAAGGCCTGTCAATGCGATTTTTATCGTCGTTTTTTATATATTTTGCATCATTTTTTTGTAATCGTTCACGTTTTACACATTATTTTTTCAAATTTTTGTATTTTCCGTGCATGAAACTGCTGCAAATAAAATTCTGTTCCAAGCAAACTTATTTATTTTTCCGAGACACTTGACGAGCAGAAGCTGAATGTGCTACTCTTTTTATGAACCGTATTCACAATTTTACATTTTATAATTTAAACGGGATTTTGAAATATGAACAGAACTGTTGAACGCACGCTGGCCATCCTGGAACTGATTGCAAATAGTGAAAACGGAATCACTCTTCAGGAAATTGCGCAGGCAATGGATATGGCAAAAAGCAGCGCTTTTGTCGTTGTTCATTCGCTGCTTGAACTTCAATACATCAAAACTGTGGAAAACAACGACAAAAAATACTGCCTCGACATACGAACATTTTCCCTTGGCATGAAGTATGTCAGCGATCTGACACTGATAAAGCAATGCGGCAGTTATCTGCCTGCTTTAGCGGAAAAATATAATAAAACCGCCTTTGTAGGTGTTTTGAACGGCACACAGGTGGTTTATCTCTACAAGTATGTAGGTCGCAATGCGCGTCTGGCTACCTGTGCCATCGGCTCCAGCAAACCAGTATACGCCACCTCTCTGGGCAAGGTCATACTTGCCTATCTGCCAAGGGAGGAGCAGCTTTCCATCATCGACAAAATCAAATTTGTTCCCTTCACGCCATACACCATCGTTTCCAAGGATGACCTTTTAAAAGAGCTGGATTCGATCCGGCAAAAAGGGTATGCGACCGAAAACCGGGAGCTGGGAGAGTTTACCTTCTGTTACGGCGTTCCCGTATTTGATCATAAAGGAAATGTGATTGCGTCCATTTCTTTGTCAGATATCGCCCTGAGCGACCAGGACGCTTCGGAGATAGTGGCCGACCTGAAGGCGGCTGCCTCGGAAATTTCCAAAACTGCCGACTATACATTGCGCTAAGTCTATTTCGTTGTGTACAGATTTCTCTTGTTTCCAGAAAATGTTTGGTGCGGCATTTGTGCTCTGCGCTGACTTTATATATATTTTTCTTTCAACCAGACAGACGCCGAACCCCGGAACATTTTAAGACAAAAGAACAGGAGTGAATTAAATGGCTTTACACGTCGTCAACGAAGCCCGACGCTGCTTGAACTGCAAAGTACCTCAATGCAGAAAGGGTTGTCCCATCAATACGCCTATTCCCGATATGATCCAGCTGTTTTTACAGAATCAACTGGAGGCAGCGGGAGAAATGCTGTTTCTGAACAACCCCCTCAGCATTGTTTGTTCTCTGGTATGCGATCATGAAAAGCAATGCGAGGGCCACTGTGTGCTGGGACGAAAAGGAATGCCGGTACATATATCCAGCATTGAAAATTACATTTCCGACGCTTATCTGGATCGCTTGTCCCCCGTTTTGCCGGCTTCTTCCGGAAAGCGGGCTGCTATCATCGGAAGCGGTCCTGCCGGAATCACCATCGCTGTGCTTCTGGCTCAAAAAGGACATGATGTAACAATCTTTGAAAGTCGGGAAAGAATCGGCGGCGTGCTTCGTTACGGCATTCCGGCATTCCGGCTTCCCAAAACAATATTGGATCGTTATAAAACACAGCTGCTGAAAATGGGCATTCACATTCGGCCAAACACCTCCATAGGCGGTGCCTTAACGGTGGATGACCTGCAGAGAGATGGCTATCAGGCAATTTTTATCGGAACCGGCGTATGGCGTCCCAAAAAACTTGGAATCCCCGGGGAAAGCCTGGGTCACGTCCACTTTGCCATTGATTATCTCGTTGATCCCGATGTATATGATCTGGGCGAACATCTGGCAGTGATCGGTGCAGGCAATTCCGCTATGGATGTTGCACGTACTGCGCTGCGAAAAGGCACCAAAAAAGTAAGTGTGCTTTGCCGCGGTCCAAAAGCAGCCGCCAGCCAACGTGAAGTGGATTATGCGGTAGCGGATGGCGTAGAATTCCTGTATGGCGCACGCACAGAATCGATTGACAGGGACGGAGTGTGGTTCAAACAGGCAGAGTTTGATCAGGATGGAAATATCTGCCGCCTGTCTGAACCAATGCTGTTCCATGCAGACGGCGTGATCATAGCCGTAAGCCAGGGGCCCAAAAACAAAATTGTGAGCACCACCTCCGGTCTGCAAACCACAGAGCATGGCCTTCTGTTCACCGATGTTCACGGGAACACCACCCGTCCTGGCATTTTTGCCAGCGGTGATGTGGTATTAGGAGCGCGCACCGTAGTGGAAGCTGTAAAATATTCCAAGGAAGTTGCTCAGGTTATGGATGAGTATCTTTCTTCCATTCAGGACTGACCCATACAAAAAGCCGACCGCTGGCAGCGGTCGGCTTTTTGTATGGAGCATACTCCGTTGCAGCACTGCCTTTTCTTGCAATCCAAGCACATCCATGTTATGATTATAAAAGGTCATATGACCCGAAAAACATCCCCCTTTATGCGAGGAGAAAGGAGTTGCTCCATGCTTTCAAACCAATGGCTGAACATCCTGATTGTTGGTATTTATTTTGTTTTTCTCATTGTAATAGGATGGATTTTTCGAACCTTTTCTTCCAATACCAGTGACTATTTTAAAGGCGGAGGAAAAATGCTGTGGTGGATGGTGGGTTCCACCGCATTCATGACGCAATTCAGCGCTTGGTCTTTTACCGGTGCTGCCGGCAAGGCTTTCAGCAATGGTCTTTCTGTAATGATGATTTTTCTCGGTAATGCTCTGGGATATTTTTTCAATTATCTCTTTTTTGCCGCCAAATCGCGGCAAGTGCGGGTGGTAACTCCTATTGAGGGAATTCGGCTCCGCTTTGGTAAGGTAAATGAACAGGTATTTACTTGAGCCAGCGTTCCCAGCAGTATTTTCCAGGCGGGCATCTGGCTGAACGGTCTTGCCATTTTTGTATCTGCCGTATTCGATATACCCATGTCCACTAGAGCACATTGATCTCGGCCTTTGTCTATGTTATTTTTCTTTCTGCAACGTTTTCATATTCCTAATGTGGTAGGGAATGTAAGGTCATGTGCGGCCATATTCTGGATTGTTTCGACCGCTATTTTGATCTGTCGCACAGCCGGGAGGCTATGCTGCGTTTTGCGCACACCCAGTTAGACAGCTCGCGCAAATCGGTCGCCAAAAAAGCTGCGCGTTTCCTGCAAAAGCATGAGCTATAAGCGGGGGATCTTTTCTTAGACACGCCGGCACGATGCTGTCAGGGGTAAAATTGGGGTAAAGGGACAGGGAATTCAAGTTTTGCAAAGCAAAAAACAGCGCTGAATCAAATGATTCAGCGCTGTTTTTGGTGGTTGCGGAGACAGGACTGTCAGCGGCTCCGCGCTGGCTGCAATTAGCGTACTGCGCAGGAAAGCCAATCGCAAGTAAACAAAATGGGTACCGGCCTATATCAGCGCACGGAAACCATATCCATAGGATTCACACGCACACCATCCTGCATTACCTCAAAATGTAGGTGGTTGCCTGTGCTGTCGCCGGTGCTGCCTACATAACCAATCACTTGACCAGCCGTCACGGTTTCGCCCGCCGTGACGGCTGATGCTGTCATATGGGCATACCGCGTGGAAAGTCCAGCGCCGTTATCCAGCAGCACCTGATTGCCGTAGCTGTCGTTCCAGCCACTGACCAGTACCGTACCGCTGTGGGCAGCGAGGATAGGCGTACCCTCCGGCGCGGGAATGTCCGTGCCGCGATGCCCGGCATTGCCGAAGGCGTCCACTTCCCCGAAGTGGCAGGATATATAGGTGTGCCCCGGCAGCGGCCAGCACAATTCGCCATCGGCAACAGCAGTCCCGCCACAAAGTGCCAACAGGCTGGGGCGCATTTCCTCGGATAGCAGCTGGTGCAAAATGTCCCGCTGGTCTTGCGTAAAGCGGTACAAATCTGCCAGCGCGTCCACCGATTTGCTGCTGACCGTGATGTGCAGAATGTACTCCGTGACCGGCTCCGGGTCGGGTTCGTCCTCGGTCGGTTCCGGTGTGGCGGTTACTTCCTCCACCTCGGCGCTTATTTCGTGCATCGCCCAAAAGGTGTCCTGAATCAACCGCTTCTTGCCTTCGTCTATGACGACCACATCGCCGTCGTTGTTCAGGTTGTTCTGCACGGCAAAGACGGCCAGCACTTCGGGCCAGTAGCTCGCCCAAGTATGACCGTCCTCGTAGTCGTATTCCATCGTGGTTTCGCTGCATTCCGGGTGCGCCGACACAATGTCGTTGATCGCTGTGCCGAAGTCGGCATTGGTTTCGGCAACGATTTCGGCAATGCGGATGCTGTTCGGGTCGCCGGATTCATCGGCAAACAAGATGCCCATCGGGGAGCCGATCACCGCCGCAGCCGCGCCTATGACCATCGCCAGCAACAGCACCACGCCGCCTGCGCCAAGCAGCGCCATCAGCGAACCGGCTGCGCGGCGTATCGTGCGCGTCAGCACCGCTTTCAAGCGCAGCCAAGCAGCTTGCAGCAACGTGCGGACTCTGCCCAGGGCGGCTTGCCTGATACCACCGGAAAAAGCAGGGACTGTATCGGGCAGTCTGACGCCGCTGCCAAGCACCGTGCCGCCCGCCTGCTTTTCCAGATGGCGGCGCACCGTTTCGCGCGTGAGGTGTTGGCGTTTCAACGCCTGCATTTTGTCACGGTAGGAATCGGGCGTTTTGATCTCCCGCTTATCCAGCGCCCTTTGCTGAAAGCGCTGGCGCTTGCCTGTTTCTCGCTGGTCGGCACTCTGCGCCAAGGGGGTATTTTCTGTTTCAGCGGGCTGGGCAACATGTGTGGTTGGCACACGCTGGCGCTTTTCCTGTAAAATCCGAAATTGACGGTAGCTGATTCGTCCTGTGTCCAGTGCCTCATTTTGCAGGTTCTCCGCCGTGTGTATGGCTTTTTCGGAAACAACCGTCTGGGCGTATTCTTCCGGCGTCTGCTGCTCGGTATCTGCTGCCGATTCCGCCTGCCGCACTGTCTGCTTTCGCTTGGCTTCAGCTTTTTGCAATGCCGCGCGTATCAGCCGCTTGCGCTTATACTCCATAGTCAGCGCTCCCCACGGTTGGCGGCGCTGCGCTCCTGCATCAGGCGTTTATACTGGTCAGGGGTGCATTTCATCGGCATAATGCCAATGAGGGTCTGCAAGAACAACTCTGGGTCACGAAACAGCTTTTCGTAGTGTCGAAGCTGCTTGTCGGTCAGGCTGCAAAATTCCTCCCCGGAAAAACCGCAGATAAAGAAATTGCCCGCGATAACATCGTAGTCCTCAATGCAACGGTTCAGCGGCAGACCGTCCACCTTGCCCGAATCGTTGCAGATAAGCGCCACATTGTCCTTTGACCACGGGTATACGGCTTGAATATCCCCGCCGACAAGTTGCTGAAGGGGGTGCAGCTCATTCACAACAAACCGTTCCTCCGGATATTTGCCCGGCTGGACATACAGAATACGGATTTTGTTTTCGTTTACCATGTAGAAATCTCCTTTTTGACAATAAAAATACCGCTGTATCGGGTGATACAGCGGGGGTGACAAATATAAAGTGTCCGGCTCCTTATGCGTTAGACGGGGGCGCTTGCTTGGTAGCCACCTTCGCCGCCACAAACCACCGTCCATCTTCAAACCATAACTCGCGCTCTTTGCCTTGAATCATACAGGTGTAGCGGTCCCCAACGCCGCCCACATCGGCGGCGCGGCGGCAGATGTCCTTGATCTTGTCGATTTTGTAGACCTGCCCTTTATCAAAAATAATCTGCAGAGGTCGCAATCGTCCCTCGGTGCTGAAGCGTACATCGACTGCCACATATCGCTTCTCTCTTTGTACCATTATGGTGCCTCCTCAAGCTGTATGAAAGTACCCAACCGGGTGAATATTATGGTCATCGTAGGCGTTAATGCTGCCCAGCACCGGGTCTGTGTATACTACGGCCCTCTGCACACTGCGGTAGCCGTACCGCTGGCGCAGAGTGTCCACGGCTTTGTCGATGTGCTCCAGCTTCTCGCGCTTTTCCTCATTGGAGAAAAAGCCTAATTGCACTGCGCAGTCTGCGGGGCACAGATCGGCACCGCGCACACCAATGCCGCGCAGGGGCTTCGGCCACGAATAATTGCGCTTGAACAATTCAAAGGCGATGCGGGCAATTTCTATACTTACATTGGTGGGGTTGTCCAGCTTTCGGCGGCGTGTAAAACCAGACAGTTCATTATCGCGCACATATATCTCCACCACATTGCACTTACTGCCGAGGTCGCGCATACGCATGGCAACGCTTTCGGAGAGCAGCACCAACATCAGCCACACATCTTCATCTGTGGTCAAATCGCGCGGTGTGGTGGCGCTGTTGCCCACACTCTTAATGGCAGAATGTGCATCCTGCTTGGCGACCGGCGTCTGGTCCAATCCGCGCGCAAATGCCGAGAGTGTATAGCCCATCACGCCAAACCAGCCCTTGAGGACTTCAGGGTTCGTTTCCGCAAGCTGACCGATGGTGCGGATGCCGTAACTGCCGAGCTTGCGCTGTGTGGCATTGCCCACATACAAAAGGTCACCCACCGGCAGCGGGTAGACAATTTGCTTATAATTATCAGGCTCGATGACCGTTATGGCATCGGGCTTTTTATAATCGCTGCCGAGTTTTGCGGTGATTTTATTAAAAGAAACGCCAATCGAAACGGTGATTCCCAACTCCCGTTTAATGCGGTCGCTGATTTCTTTGGCAATTTTTACAGGGTCCCCAAACAAACCCAGACTGCCCGTAATATCCAGCCACGCCTCGTCCAAGCCAAAACTCTCCACTTGGTCGGTGTAGTCACGGAAAATCTCGCGCACATAGCTGCTGTATTTCTGGTATTTGCCATAGCTGGCGGGAACCACGATCAGATCCCGGCAATGCTGCTTTGCCTCCCAGATGGGCATTGCCGTTTTCACGCCCATCCGCTTGGCGGGATAGCTTGCGGTGAGAACGATACCGTGCCGCGCCTCCGGGTCACCGCATACGGCAATGCTTTTCCCGCGCAGTTCCGGGTGTTCCTGCATTTCAACGCTTGCGTAAAAGCAGTTGCAATCGCAATGCAGTATATGCCGCTGTCCCATATCGTTCCCACCTCCTATACGCCTATTGTAACACCACAATATTTCACTTTCAAGTGTGATTTGCTAAACTGCAAATGAAAATCCGTGTAATTGTACACTTGACTTTACATACAAAAGGCAGTACAATATGTTTGAGGTGATATACCGTGAGCAACTGGAATAAGCGAATTCGTGCCGCGCGTGAGGCGCAGAAAATGACCCGCGAGATGGTCGTACAGAAAATGCAGCAGTTCCTGCCCGAAGCCGAGAAGGCTGTGTCCACACGCTCCTTGATTTCGTGGGAGGCCGGCGAGCGTGAACCCCGCGTTACCGTGGGTGTGGCGCTGGCAAAGGCTTTGGGGTTTGAGGATGTGGCAGACTTGTATCTGGACTCTGAGCCCAAACTGAATCCGGTGGGGCAGCAGCGTCTGGGGGAATACCGATTTATGCTGCTGCACACGGCAGAGTTTACCGAAAAACCGGAGCCGACACTGCGTTTGCTGCCGGTTTATTTACAGCCTGCCTCTGCCGGTACCGGTCAGTGGCTGGACGATGACGCCCAAGAGATGACCGAAGTGGACGAATCCGTACCCGCCAAGGCGGAGTTCGGTGTCCGCATCGCCGGTGACAGTATGGAGCCGCGCTTTGTGAACGGGCAGACCGTGTGGGCCAAAGCGGCACAAGATGCCAACAACGGCGATATTGTGCTTTGCACCTTGAACGACCAAGGCTATTGCAAAAAGCTGCGCAAGGACGAAAACGGCGTTGCGCTGATTTCCTTGAATAAAAAATACGTCCCCATCCCTGTGCGGGAGGAGGACGAGTTCAGAATCGCCGGTATTGTAGTAGGATAAGGAAGGAGCGTCGCGTATGTGTGGACGGTATCAGTTTTCTGCCGATGAGTATAAAGAGATTCGCCAGATCGTGCGCGATGCACAGCGCAGAAGCGAGGGAAACGAACTCAATTTCCCAATGGCAGGGGATATTTGCCCCTCGCAGGTGGCACCAGTGCTGGTTTCTCGCAGGGAGAAGATCGTGGGCGAGTTTCAGCAATGGGGGTTGCCCGGTTTTCGCGGCAGACAGCAAATCATCAATGCCCGCGCCGAAACGGTGACGGAAAAGCCGATGTTTCGCCGCAGTATTGCCTTCCAGCGCTGCGTGATCCCCGCCACCGGCTTTTATGAATGGGACGCCGCCAAGCACAAATATTTTTTTCAAATGCCGGGACAGCCGCTTTACTTGGCGGGCATTTATGATAATATAAGTGGTGTGAACTGCTTTATCATTCTGACCACCGAGCCCAACGATTCGGTAGCGCCCATCCACGACCGTATGCCGCTGCTGCTCTCCCACGAGCAGGTGCGCCCGTGGTTGGTGGACGCCGGTGCGGCGCTGGAGCTGCTTTGCAGCCGCCCGCCGCTGCTGCTGCGTACAAGCTGTGATGGGCAGTTAGGCTTTGATGATCTTGCGTGAGAGGGTTCTATGGATCAAATTGAGAAATTTGTAAAGGATTCAGGGGTGTCGATTCCTGCCTACAATGTCTGTTTTTATGACAGCAACGGCACCGATGAAATTCTGGACAACATTCTTTGCGGCAAAAAACGCGCCAACACAGGGTTGTTCAGCCTGTTTGAAGCCCAGATGCAGCTGCTGCCGCGCACGGGTGATTACACGGTCGTGCTGGACAGCGATATGCAGCCGCGCTGCATTACCCGCACCACAAAGGTGGACGTTGTCCCGTTTGAAGATGTGACGGCAGACTGTGCCGCCGCCGAGGGGGACGGCACCCTTGCCGCGTGGAAGAAAGCCCACCGCAAGGCGTTTGCCGCAGCGTGTGAGGAAATCGGCAGGAACTTTGACGAAAGCATGAAGTGCGTCTGCGAGTATTTTGATGTGGTTTACCGCGCAGATGGGCAGTGAGATAAATCGAAATTTCTTGGGAGGAATATATATGGTTGGAAGAATTTATCACGTTGGATTAACAGTTTCTGATTTGGATCGCTCGGTTGCTTTCTACAGGGACATCCTTGGTCTTGCGTTTCAAGGAGAAATTTTTATGGAAGGCAAAGAAACCGATAAAATGTTTCGTAGAGCAAATTGCAAAGCAAGGGTCGCTTATTTGAACGGTTCTAAGGCTATTGAAACGCCACCGGTCGAGCTGATTCAGTTCGTAAACAGCGAGATTCATAAAGAACAATCCGACTTGTTTACGACATCCATCTCGGAAGTATGTTTCTATACGGATGACATTGATTCTGTCTATAATACCCTTATCGAAAATCATGTGGAGTGCTTGTCTGAACCGCAGTATTTCGACTTTAGGGCAGATGGATTTGGGGAAAGCAGAGCGTTTTATTTCAGAGACCCGGATGGCATTATCCTTGAAATGATGCAGCCTCTTTGATAAGAAATCATAGGTATAGGAAATTGCCAACTTCCAGTTTGTAGAACAAATCCGCAACAAATAACGGCAGTTAGGAGAACCCCATGATTTTACACATAAACAACAGTGAGTATGATTACCATACCTTGGTCAAGGTTGCGGAGATGGCAGGGCTTGCGGGCATTGTCGGCTTTCACGAATCCGAGGACGGCTATATTGTCAGCTTCCCCGATACAGAAAACACGCAGGCGCTTATTAACGACTACAAAGCGCGTCTGCGTGATTTAGAAAACAATATCTGGCAGCACTAGACTGCCACTAATTCTAAGGCGGGCTTCGGCCCGCCTTTTCTTTATGCAAAATCATTTCTCATGCAAAATCATTTCTCTGCGGTTGCCTCACCCGGTTTGGTCGTGATGAGCTTATACACCGCCGTATCCTTGGGTTCCAGATTGGAGAACGGTATCATGCTGTTGCCCATCTTGATAATGCCGTGTCCCTCGCTGGCGTTGCGCAGAAATTCCAGCTGCGGCTTGGACAGCCCGTACAGGCGTTCCAAGGCTTCCAGACTTTTCGATTGCCGCAGCATAATGACAAACTCACTGTTGGAAAGCAGCGCATACGCCACGGGGTTATCCAGATAATCCTGAATATCCTGCGAGATGCCGGTGGCGTAGGCATTGTACTTGCGGAACCTTTTCCAAGAGGAATACAGGAAATTGGAACTCATCGGGTCCTTTAACAGCACATGAATCTCATCAAAGTAGATCCATGTTGCCGCCGTGGCGTCCTTGCGGCGGTTGGTCATCACCTGCATATTGATGAACTCCAGCAGGGACATCATGGCAATCGGGCGGAGCTGGTCGCCCAGACTTTGGATATTAAAGCAAATCAGGCGGTTGTTCATATCCACATTGGTGGTGTGGGAAAACGCCTGCAAGCTGCCGTTGGCGAATACATCCAGCATCAACGCCAGCTGCTTTGCGCGACGCAGGTTGGATTTGTTCAAATCCCGATACAAATCACCGAGCGTCGGGCAGGGCGCTGTGTAGCCGGAGGCAATCAGCGGTTTATAAATGTTTTTGAGGCTGGCAGCAATCAGGCTTCTGTCCTCCGGCTGAAGATGCCCATTCTCGCCGATCAGCTTGTCCAGCATCGACAGTACAAACTCAATTTTGGCAACATCGGGCGGCACATCGGTCTTGGGGTCGTAATGATAATCCAGCGGATTAAAGTATGTCCGGCTGTCCACAGACACCTTGATCGCCTCGCCGCCCAGCGCCTTGACCAGCAGCTCATATTCATTTTCCGGGTCCACCAGAATGAACCGCGCGTTCGGCCAGCGCAAAAACTCCATTATAATTTCCATCTTCACGCTCATGGATTTGCCGCTGCCGGAGGTGGCAATCACCATCGCATTGCCGTTGATGAGCTTGGTGCGGTCGCCCACGATCAGGTTGCCGGTAATTGCGTTTCTGCCGTAGAAGATACCCTGCGGGGATTGTACTTCCTGCGCCACAAACGGCACCAGCGCCGTGACGCTGCGGGTCAGCATCATGTGGCTGCTTTCCACACGGCGCAGCCCATAGGGCATAGCTGTGTTAAAGCAGTTTTCCTGCTGAAAGCGCATCTCGGTAAAGCGGCAGTTGAAATTGGAAGCTGCCGATTGCAGTGCATCGGTTTCCTGCCGCAATTCGTCCGGCGTGTCGGCAAAGAACGCCACACTCAACAGCACCATAAATACCTGTTGGTCACCCTCACAGATGGCATTGCGGATCTCTGCTGTGTACTTTTCCTGCTGTTGGTTGCGCGGGGAGATGGTTGCCATAAAGTCGAGATTTTCTACGTTGCGCCGGTTTGCGCGGTACTTCTCGGAGTCAATCTTCATTTGAGAAGCCTCGATTTCCCGCATTGCATCCTCAGTTTCTACCGGTGTAATATCAATGCTGAGAACGATGTACGGCACCTGTTGGAGCAGCGTCGCCACAAAATTATCGCTCAGCTGCTGCGGGTACTGCGCAATCGTCATCGCCTTGGCAAATCCGTCGTCTATTTCCGCGTGTTGGGTTGTAAAGCGCATCGCATCGGGTGCAATCGTGTTGCGGAAATCGTTGCCCAATTTTCCGTAGTCATCAAAGCTGAACTGAAAGCGCCCTTCCTCGCCGCGCCGAAAAAAGTTGTGCAGCACCTCCAATCGTTCGTTGTTTGTCATAGGTTTGATTGTACAGCCCAGATTGGAAAGCTCCGCCAGAAGGTTGCCATGCACCTGCCGCAGACGGCTGCGGGCATCGGTGACATTCTGTTTGTTGGTGGATAGAATCAGATACTTGTGCTGCACCACATTGCCCGCGTCTTGGACGCATTGTCGGATTCGGCGGTTGCGTTCTACGCGCCACTTATCCAAGCCGTCAAGGTTGCGGTGCAGCAAAACATTTTCGCGGAAGGACTTCTCGTCCATGCGCTGGCTGACAATGCAGATTTTCAGCCAGCAGTCAGAAGGCACACCCATATACACCTTGCCGAGCAGGTTAAGTATTTTTGCTTTATTGTCCTCATCGCTCATTGTAAAGTTGATGTCCGGCATGGACCACATCTGGCTGTACACATTGCCGCAGCGCCATGTCCCGTCCTCGTAAATTTGGTCGATGGGGATGCTCTGCTGCACACTGCGCGGCACCTTGCGGCTGCCGTAGGTTCTTTGGGTGGACGCATACTCACTTAAACGCAATCTTCTTCACCTTGCCTTTACTCTTATGTTTGGGGTGCAGTTCGGTTTTCCATACCCGCCAACCGCTGTACAGAATCGTGCTTTCCAACACGATGATAACAAACTTTTCAAACGGCAGCCCGTCATAGCTTAAAAATCCCGCGGCGGCAATGGGTGCCGCGGCAAGGATACACAACCAACTGGCGGTTTCCTGCCCCAACAGCGGTTTTGCCCATAAATAAATCAGCACCGCCAACCCAATGGCGATGCCGGAACAAAGTAACTGGCGCAGGGTCAGCCCCATAAAGATTTCCTCTTGGTAGCGCCGAATGTCTTTATTGATCGGTATCTGCATACTTTTACAACCCCATCATTTCGTGAATAATACGGTCAGAGCCTTTGATCAGCCCGACCAGCACAAGCATATTGAAGATAATTTCGGTCAGATAACTCCACACCATTGTGGTTGCCTCGCCGCCTGAAACTGTGGGCGTGCTGACAAAAGCGGCGTAGATGACACACGCCAGCACGATGACAGCACCCTCCAAGCAGACGCCGACATAGCTCTTAATAAAGGAAATGCCGACCGACTGTGTGCTTTCCCCGGCAAAGCTCGCCAGGGGCAAGGGAGCCAGCGCCGTGTACATATACAGGCGAAAGAACCGCCCGTACACGGTGAGAATCATCACGAACGACAGCACTGTGATGAACAGACTGCCCAGAATCGTGACGAGCCACAAAGGGATGCTGGCTAAGAAGCCGACATTTTCAATGGCAGACTGCACCTCACCGGGCAGTGCGACCATCGCCTGTGAGATGCCGCCCATACCGGCAGCCATATCGGAAACAATGCCGTTGCAGACGGAAAAGATATTGAGCATGATGTCCATGCCGTAACCCACCAAGGTTTTGGCTGCCACAAAGCGAATAAGGTAATGCACAGCAGCCTCCGGGCGTTTGAGTTCATGGAAGTTGGCAGTGTTTTTGAACAGCGATATGGCAAAGAACAGCACGATCAGCGCATAGCCTATGCCGATCATCGCATTGTGCAGGCTTTGCATCACGCCCCATACTGCGCCACCCTTAAAAGTTTGGGGGCTGGTAGTCACCAGCCCCCAAAGCTCTGTTAATTTGCCGTTCCAAGTGGAAAAGGCATTGTTCAGGTTTTCTACGATCCAGTTTTGATTCAAGGTTTCACCTTCTTTCGGATAAAAGAAATGACCGCCTTGCTGAAAAGCAAAACGGTCGCTGTGTTTTTTCCACCATCACACATTATGCGGTTGGGTGCAATGGGAAAATGCAGGGTTTAAAGTCTGCCACTCATTCCATCGGATTCTTCCTTGCCAATAAGGTACAAAAATGCAATAGCAGGAATTCGATAGATTTTAGGAGAAGTTTCATGGCGCGTCACGCCAAAGTCCTCCAGCTGCTTCGTGATGACAAAGGCATCTGTAATGCCAGCTTTAGGATCATTGCACAATTCTACAATGCCATCCGTCTGCGGTATATGCGAATTGTTTTTGTATTTGACTTCGCACAGAATTTTTTGCTGCGGGAGTTCAATTACGGCATCGACCTCTTTTTGATTTTCTTTTGCCTTTCGATAATAGCCAAGCTGTGCGCCTGTCCCTTGATAAAACGATACCAGATGCTTATATACAGTGGTTTCAATTAAAAGCCCCAACTCACGCTCATCGGACAGAACGTCGTCTACCATCAGAACCGCATTGCGAATGGCGGCATCCGCTATATAAATCTTAGGCCGCCCTTTCAGAACCGACTTGCTTCCGACAGCGATTGGATATGCCATATAAATCAAGTTGGATTTTACAAGGGCATCCACATAGGATTCAATGGTGTTCGGGGATATATTATCTAACTCTTTAGCCGCAGTCGTAGCACTAAAGATTTCTGTTGAATTCATGCACAAGTATAGGAATAGCTTTTCCATCAACAGTGGACTGCGAACTTTGAACAAGGTAAGCACATCGCGCTTTATTACCTTATCCACAACATCCTCACGCAGCATACGCTGCGCATAAAGATCATCATCGGACAGCGCCAGTTCCGGAAATCCGCCGATGGTAAGATAGCGGTTGAAATGCTTAACTAACGGTTCAAAGCGCGCCATCAAATCCGCGACCTCGGCATTTTCCATTTTAGGTATATCTGTGATTTTTAAGTGGTCCGGCAGTAACGGCATATCATCCAACTGCAAAAGCTGGCAGTATTCATAAAAGGAAAGCGTGGGAATTTTAATGACTGTCCAACGACCTGTTCCGCTATCGGTTGACGCATCCTCAATAATAGGGCTTGCCGAACCTGTGGCCGCCAGCCGAATGTCTTTACGACTGTCATAAATCACTTTCATCCAGAGTTCCCAATTTTCGGTGTACTGAATTTCGTCAAAGAAAACATAGCGCACACCCTCTACCGGGTACATGGAATCGTAAGCAGATAAAACCATATCAACTCCCGCCATTTTCAGTACGGGGTTATCAAAGGTTGCATAAAAGATATTTCGCGGATTCACACCGTTATCAATCAGGTGATTGATGATTTGATAAAGAATGGTCGTTTTACCTACGCGACGTGCGCCGGAAAGAACAGCAAAACGCCGAATCGTCTTATGCTGCATAATTCGCAGTGTTTCATGATAGGCAACACGATGCTGTGGTCGATCTTCTTCTTTCGCAGCGCTTGGATTTCTCCACCAAGGATTGTAATTTCGGAGGGCTTTAATTACCTGCTCATTTGTCACCAATGCCACACTCATCACCTCATTATACTGACTGAAAGTATTGGAATCTTGCTCAATATAATATAGCATTTTCCGGGAAAATAATCAAGTATAATGAGCGTAGTGCTTCTTCTTACAGAATCATATCCAGAATATCCTTGGCAAAGTAGATGACAACGCCTCCGAAAAAGGTCATAAAGCCCTGCGCACGCTGCCCGGCATCGTGGCTTTTGAGGGCAAGACCGATCTGCACAATGCCGAAGCCCAGCAGAATGGCACCAATCGCCTTAATGGCGCTGAACACAAAATCACTCAGTGCATTGATGGTTGCCAGCGGGTCGTCCGCATACACAGGCAAAGCCATCACGATTACGGCGGCGGCAACCGTAGCAACCGTCAGGTAGCTGCGCTTGATTTTGCGCTGAGTTTCCGGTGCAGATACAGGTTTTTTGATTTTCATAATAGAGATTCCTCCCATTCTTGTAATTCATCATATAAATCTTCGGTAATTTCGGGGCAGGTCAGCTCCGCCACATAAGCGAGCGATACGGTGCCGGCCTGCGCCATATAATCCGGAGGCATCGTGTAGCCCTCCGGTGCGGGGATGGGGGTTGCAGCCCGATGCAGCAGCCCCCGCGGACTGCGGTAGTCGGGTGTGTATTTCAGGTTCGGGTGGTCAAAAAGGTTGTATTTCTTGTCCCTTACCGGTGCCTCGCCGCTGATCATTACAAGGCAGTCGCTGCGTTTCATGCGGCGCACCTCGTCCGGGGTCATCAGCTCGCGCCCCGTGACCTGATAGCTGTCGCTGGACGACCCGTGGCTGCCCTTGCCGATGCTCTGCCCCTTGGTGCGGATGGTCTGTTTGCCCAACAACTTTGAAATGTACTCAAAGGTGCTGTAATCGTTGCCGCCAAGGTAAACAAGGCTGTCGCAGTTGCCGATGATCGTTTCCCAGTCGTCCTTGTATTTGCTTTTGATCTGGGAAATATTTTGCAGAATGATATCGCAGCTTATGTTGCGGCTGCGCGCAACGGCAAGAATCTTTACAAAGTTTTCCGGCGTTGCGACATTGGCGAACTCGTCCATCATCAGGCGTACATGAACCGGCAGTGTGCCGTGAAATTCCGGCGTGGAATCCGCAAGGCGAAACAGCTGGTCAAACAGTTGGGTGTACAGAATCGAAACCATAAAGTTAAAGGTATCGTCATTGTCGGGGATGACGCAGAAGATGGCGCGTTTCTCCACGCCCAACTTCGGCAGAAACATTTCATCGGTGGCAATCATCTCGGCAAACGCCGCCGATTGCAGCATATGCAGATTGGATACCGCCGTGACCATAATGCTGGACAGGGTTTTCGCGCTGCCGAGCTTGAACGAACGGTATTGCAGCACAGCCGGGTGATGCGGATCGCGCTGCTCCAGTTCACCGAACAGAATATCCATACGGTTTTCGTCATAGCTGTCCTCACTGACCTTGCATTCCAGAATCATATCCATCATCGTGTTGAGGTTGCGCTCATACAGCGGGGATTCGTACAGGATATACAAAATCAGCGATGCCAGAAACATAACAGCGCTCTTGTCCCAGAACTCGTTTTCGCCGCCGGAGGCTGCCGGGTTCTTTTTGGTGTTGAACACCAGCGCATAAGCCAGCTTCATAGCGTCCTCATCGGTTTTCAGGTACGCTACCGGATTGTAATGTCCGCGGAAATGCACAAAGTCAATGACCGTTACGGTGACGCCGTTTTCCTCCATAGCACCGCCGAGGGAATAGGTCAGCTCCCCCTTGGGGTCCAAAAAGAAGTAGGAGCCGCTGCATTGCAGGGCATTCGGCTTTACAAAGAAGCGGGTCTTACCGCTGCCGGAACCGCCGATCACAACAACGTGCAGATTCCGCTGGTGTTGGTAGGAATCATTGCTGAGGCGGATATTCTGGGAAAGAATGATTTCCTGCCACGGGTCCTTGCGGTTGCGGTAGCGTTCGTTCAATTCACTGGCATTGCCCCAATGGGCAGAGCCGTGTTCCTCGCCGGGGCGGCGGTCCGCCTGATCGAGTAGATAGCAATACACCCCCAGCGGGTACAGCACCAAGACCGCCAGCAGAAATTTCGGGGTGCTGCTGCACCAACGCAGGCTCAGCGGGTCGTTCAACAGCGCGGTAAGCCCTGCCGCCAAGGCGGACAGCCCGTGCGCCTGTTCGGTGATTTGCGCCAACCCTGCCGCCAGCCAGAGCAGCGGCAGCAGCAAGGCAGCCCAGAGCCAGAGGTTCTGCCGATCCTTATTCGGGCGCATGGCGGTCAGCGTTCCTCTGCGCGCTGCAAATCACTGCGCGGGCGCTGCAAGTCCAATTCCTTGCAGACGGTATCGCCAAACACCTTGGCCATCTCGCGCACCTCCTCCAACGCGCGGCGCTCCTCCCCGGCAGGGATATGCGCCCGCAAGCCGTTCAGCCTGTCGGCGGCATCGACGGGCGGTGAAATGCCGAGCCGACCACAAACTTCAACAGACACAGCCAACGCCATCTGGTGCAGGTATTCTTCATTACCGACCTCTGCATAGCACTGCGCTGCCGTGGCAAGAACAATATCCGCGGGCAGACGCGCAAGGACTTCTTCATCACTTGCACCACTTGGATAGAGAATAAGATTTTCGTCAGCAAGAAAACCGGTGGGTTGCTTATCATCAAACTGTACATCTACCGGTGACAAGGCGGACAATACAGGAATGGCTTTGCCAAGCTGGTCGCCCTGCAGCTCTACCGTCGGGCATGGCTTGTTGCCGTAGGTCGCGGAACGGTCATACACCTTGCCCACCGTAAAATAGCCGCCGGACCGCACCAACTGCGAAATGCCAACGGCACCCTTGCTGACCCTGCGCCCAAATTGGTTCCATCCGTCAAAGGACATCACGGCAGTCGCCTGCGGGCAGGCTTTCAACACCAGTGCGGCATTGCCGGAGGTGATCCCGCTGCCCAGCCTGCCGCGCCCCAGCAGGTAGGCGGTCAGATGCGTGCCGTCCTGCAAAACCTCCTGCAACGCCTGCTTTTGGTCGGCCAGCACGGCATCGCGGTCGTTCTTCTTTTTGGCTTTCCAATCCTCAATGTTCATACGCTCATACATTTAGCGTTCCTCCTTTCGGGTCGCATTGACCGCGCGTTCCGCACTGCGGGCTGCTGCCTTGCGCAGCTGTGCCGCCACCGTCTTGAACGAGGGGCGGGGGTCAATATCCTCCATCGTCTTCCCGCGCGTCAGCATCGGATCGGGCGTCTGGCGGCGGGTTTCTGCGTTTTTTCGGTCAGCCGAAATCTTCTTGGGTACGGTATATCCAAGCTGCTCATAAATGCGGTTGAGCTTGGATACATCTTCTGCCTTAAACATAATGTCGATTTTCTCGCCCTGTGCGCCCTTGTCCTTAATGGACGCAAACAGCACACCGTACTGTTTGGCATACGCCTTGAATTGAGCAAGATCCTTGGTCTGCAAGGGGATGATCTTCATCTCCTTGCCCTCGCGCAGTAGGCGGTCAAGACTTGTCTTGCCGCGCACCTTGGGGTTTTCCTTGGCGTAGGCAAGCGCAATCGCCAGCGAGTTCTTAAAGCCCAGCGCTGTCAGCTTGATAGCAACCTCAGAAAATTGCAGTGCTTCCCGCACCATCTGGTCAGCGGCTTCTCCGCCGTTGTTCATTTTCGTTCACCTCGCGTTCTTCTTTTTCAGCCTGCCGCACTTCCTGCCATTTCAGCAGCAAAGCGGCAGCATCGGTTTCAATGTCTGTGCAGGTGTTCAGCTCCCTGCGCACGGTTCGCATCCGGGCAGACAGTTCCTCCAGCCGCCTGTTGCGGACATCCGGCGTCAGGACTTCCTTGTGGTTATACAGGTATTTGCGTTTTTGGGTAAGCACCTCCAGTTCGTGGGTCAGCCTTGCCTTGTAGGTCCGCAGTTCCTCGGTGGATTCGATTTTCTGCTCCCACAGCAAATCGCATTGCCGCCGATAGCGGTTGAATTTGCTGAAATCCTCGCGCAGCAGATAGTAGCAGCGCCGTCCACTTCTGCCGCGGTAGTTTCTGCGCAGCAAGGCGCAGTAATGGTAGTAGCAAGCCATAATGCCGCCTACCTTTTTATACGGACGGTTCAGTCTGCTGCGGCAGCGCACGCGGCGCACGACCGGAAGTTCCGGTTCTTTCTGCCAGCTTTGCTGCACAGGCTGGTTTTCTGCCTGATATTCCTGCTGCATTTCTGGCGGAAGTTTTTTCAGTTGCGTGAAAAACGCTCTCAATTCCGCCTCGGAAAACTGCGGCGCAACACCGTCCAGCCGCACAAACCTTTTGCTGCCTTGGTGCCGAACTGCCATGTGCTTGACGCGGGGACCGTACTTGACCTCATAGCCCATCTTTTGCAGCTTGCCGACAAAATCGTCAAAGTCGGAGCTTTCGGCAAGCGCCATTTCCACATCGGCTTTGACCATACCGCGCAGTGTCGGCTTGCCCTCGCGGCGGTTGCGCCATTCGCCATACGAGATGCCGCGTCCGTCCGTTTCTATGACCGACAACTGATTTTGCCGGCACAGGTCGTCGGAAACCTTTCGTATGCCCTGATAGTAGGTTTTGAAATCGTTGCGGAACATTTTGCCGTCCATAAAGGAAACCGAATTGACCACAATATGGTTATGCAGATGCCCCTTGTCCAGATGGGTGGACACCGTACACTCAAACCGATCTGCCAGACAGCGTCTGGCTAATTCGCAGCCGATTTGATGCACTTGGTCCGGGCTGGCTTCGCCGGGCTTAAAGCTCTGAATAATATGGTAGCCGACATTGCCGTGTCCGATGTCTTTATGCCAGCGGCGTTTGGTTGCCTCCATAATCAGGCAGGCATTTTGCGGGTCGCAGTTAAAGCCTGTGACATAGAGCTGGTGTTCCGTCTTGTCCTCGTTTTGGGTGTAGTGCATCAGCCGGTCGAGCGCATCCCCGCGAAAGATCTCGGTCTTTTTCGGGTTGGCAGCATAGTCCAGGCAGTCTTTCAGGCGCTTGCGCACCGGCAGGATTTTTGTTGTCGCCATTATAACTGCTCCTTCATAAGCAGCCAGATTCGAGTCATGATCTGCTGCGCTTCCTGCAGATAAGCATCCTCCGCCTTGCCGTTGAAGTTGGCTATGCGCGCTAACTGGTTCAGGTTGTTGCCGACCGCCGCCACCTGCCTTGCCAGCGCCTTGCAGCTGTCCGGTGTGCGGGGGTGAATCTCGCGGCCGTTGATAAGTGAAACCAAGAAAGGATTCATCTTCAGACCTGCCAGTTCACTTTTTCTTTTCAGCGTGGCATATTCCTGCTCCGTCAACCGAAGCAGGAAGGATTTGTTTCTTGTTTGCATTTCGCTGCTCTCCTTTGGATTATTGCAAGCGCGAGGGGGTCTTAGGGGTGGCAGCCCCTAACAAGGGGTCGGAATGATAGCAAGCTATCATTTTGACGTGCTTGCCACGGCGTTGCTAACGCAATGCCGTTCCGAGCTTTCTGAAACAAACCAAGGTCGCTCCCACCCTTTGCGGGCGCAGATTTCATCAATTATCGTGCCCATGTGGTAGGCGGGCACTTTCAGATTCAGGGCGTACTCGGTTGCAATGACATTGACCTTGTACCGCATCAGCCGCCTGAAAAAGGAAATCAGATGCCGTTCCTGACCACTGATCTGGCTCATACGGCAGATATAAATTCTCTCGATATGTCCTGCCTTTGCCTCGCGCATCATCCTGCGGTAAGCAGGGCGGCGCAGCCAGCCGTGGTGAATGTCATATCCCCAGCCAACCACTTCGGCACCATCACGCTGTGCCTGCAGCATCAAAACATTCAGGGTGTTTTTCGTTTCTATGTAGTTGCCGGGGACGCGCGCATACAACCATGCGCGCTGGGGTTCCTTTGATGTTTTCATGGATTTTTGTTTCCTCTATTCTGTTTCGTTTTTTTGGCAATTACAAGCAATCTGCCGTTATCGGTAATGTTGTCGCAGGTGGAAAGCGTGAGCAGCTTGTCGCCGTACTTAGCTGAAATGCCTGTATCGTACAGCGCCCGCGCTTGGCAGGCCGACACATAATCGGCAAATTCTTCCGGGGTTGCTGCGTCCACAAACCGATAGAACGGGAACGCATCGGCGGTATCTGCCTGCACGGTCGTGTGGATCACGGCAAAAATTTCATAGGCACAGCTGCCCAGCGCGGTATCGAACCAGACGGTTTTGTGTGATTGCCAGAAATCCTTGCTGCGGTACTTGGCAAGATCTGCGAACATCGAGCCGTCCTTCATGTTGTGGCCGTAGAGGATCAGGTTATCGGACGGGGCAAGCGCATCGCAGTCTGCCTGCATAAAGGGGCAGCCGTAGTCGGTGTAGTTCTTTTCAAAGTCGTGCTTCAGGTAATAGGTGGGGTCTGTCGGTGTCTGCATCACGGGATAGTCAATGTTGGTGTCCTCGATAAGAATCCAGCCGACCATATCTGTGTTTTCCCAATATAAGTTTTGGTATGATGCCTGTTTCTCTGGTTCCGAAGCCGTTTCCTGTTGTGTGTCCTGTTTCCTTACGGCGGCAAGGTCGCTGTAAAGGTGCGCCTGTTGTTTAGACTGTGCGGCATACATCAACAGGAATGCGATGCTCGTGAGAGCTGCAATACCGAACAGCCCAATAAAAAGCGAATATAGAAAGTTCTTCATCGTCTGCTCAACGCTCCCCATATGAAAATAAGCTCAGCTGTTCTCCCTCCAGACAGAACCGTAAATCTAAATCGTGCAGCGTATAACTGCGGTTGAACCGTTCTGTTGCCTTATTGGGGGCATCCTGCAATTCCAGCAGCAGCTGCCACAAATCGGGGTGGGCGTTGTACAGGTGCCGAAGTTCCCGCATGGACGCATTGGGGCAAAACCAGCAGCCGCCACGCCCTGTGAACGCATATAGCGGGGACAGCAGCCCCTCGGCTTGGCACATTGCCTGCGCGTCTTTTTCGGTCAGGTTGTACTTTGCCAGCAGAGAGGTTTGGTTTGCCTTTAGTCGTGCCAGTCGTATCGGTTCATCGGCGGCAATCCCCAGATAGTAAACCGTGTCTTGCGGCAGCGTTTTCTGGTAGGTGCGTATGGGTGGCAGTTTGCAGTCCCTTTGTATACTGCAGCGTCCGGTCAGCGGAAAGGACGCCAGCTTTCCCTCGGCATTACCGCGGCTTACGATGTGGTAAAAGCAGTCCAAATATGTCTTTTGCCCGCGCAGGACCCTTGTGGGAATGCCGCGCTTTTCAAAATACGGGATTGCTGTTTCATAGATGAACCGCTTATGCTCCGGCAGTTCTCCCGATACGGTATCGCTGAACATCACCTCGGAATAAACCAGTTCATCCAGCGGTTCGCCGTGCTGCAAGGCAAGCAGCGCCGTGGCGATGCTGTCTTTGCCAAAGCTGCAAGTCAGAATATGCTTCATTCGATTTCCTCATAAAAAACGGGTGGTCCTCGCGGGTCACCCATAGTGGTTGGATGGTTCATTTTTGTGTTCCTTATTCGGTTTCATCGTCGTCCTTTTGGGCAACGGCTTTGCAGTGGACACACTTGAAAATCAATGCCGCCAACCCTGCCAAGGAAAGACCTGCCAGCGCCAGAAGCAGTCCCAGCGGGAAAGTATCGCCTGTCTGGGGAATCAGCGGTGTGGGGGTCGGGGTAGTCGGCGGTGTCGGTTGCACGGGCTGTTCGGGGATGGGGGCATCCTTCATAACCACGCGCTGTACCTCGCCGGTGGGAAGCACGGTAAAGGGAATATCCTCTGCAATTTCGTACCCGTTGGGGGCGGTGATTTCGGTCAGGGTGTACTCACCGGCAGGGAGCTTTTCGATATAGTGCGGCTTGTCGGTAGAGGTCCAATGTTCCACTACCTTGCCGTCCTTGTTGGTGATAATCAGCTCGGCACCCGGCAGCTCTTTGTTTGTGGTGATGTCCACCTTGGAAATCTCCACCTTGATGACATCATCCAGCATCTCAAACCGCTGCACCTCGCCGGTGGGCAGCACCGTAAACGGTACGCTTTCGGCAAAGGCATATCCATCCGGGGCTTTCACCTCGGTCAGCGTGTAGTCACCGGCGGGGAGCTTTTCGATATAGTGCGGCTTGTCGGTGGATGTCCAATGTTCCACTACCGTGCCGCCCTTGTCGGTAAGGGTCAGCTCAGCACCGGGCAGTTCTTCCATTGTGGTCAGGTCCTTCTTGGAGATTTCTACCTTAATGACATCGTCCAACATCTCGAACTGCTGCACCTCACCGGTGGGCAACGCGGTAAACGGTACGCTTTCGGCAAAGGCATAGCCGTCCGGGGCTTTCACTTCGGTCAGCGTATAGTCACCGGCAGGGAGTTTTTCGATATAGTGCGGCTTGTCGGAAGATACCCAGCGGTCAATTTCCTTGCCGTCCTTGTCGGTAATGGTCAGTTCCGCGCCGGGCAATTCCTCCATTGTGGTCAGATCCTTCTTGGAGAATTCTGCCTTGATGGTGTCATCGCGCATAATCACGGTTGCATCGTCCAGCAGTTTCCAATCATCCCACGTCCAGAACAGCAAGGACTTCTTGGTCAAATAGTAGGCCTCGGCTTCCTGCAGGTTGCTGCCGTCCTCGTCCACCTTTTGCAGCAGACGGAAGGTAATTTCATCCGCCAGCGCGTAGCCATCGGCGGGGCGGGTTTCGGTCAGGGTATAGGCATCGCCCAAGTGCAGCCCGGTCACCCGGTGGGGTGTGTCGGTGGATACCCAGCTTTCCACAATGTTGCCGTCCATATCCTGAATGGTCAAAGTGGCACCGGGCAGTTCCTCGTCATTGGTCAAATCGCGCTTGCTTACCCACATTTCGGTGGGTTTGTCGGTACAGGTGCTTTCCAAAATACGCACAGTCTGCCCGTCGTAGGTAAAGGTGACTTCCATGGGTTCTTCGTTGACATAGTAGCCCAGCGGGGCACGGATTTCCTCGATGATATACTTGCCGCTGTTGGTGGCGGCGTCCTTGTGGGTGCTGCTGCCGTATTGTTCACCGCGGATGGGAATATCGCAATCGAAGTAGGTGGTGCCATCCGCATTGGTTTCGGGGCTGGTGGCTACCAGCTCACCGGCGGCAAAAACAAGGCTGCCGTCTGCATCGTAAATGTCATCGGCGGTGTACAGGTTGAACACGGCACCGGCAAGGTATTTGCCGCTTTCCAGATCGGTTTTGTAGATGCCGACTTTGGCCTTTTCGCGGTCATTGTAGAATTTTAAGGTCTGCTGCTCGGTGAAATCGGCGTTGGCATCCTTGCTGCGCACGACCTCAAAACTCTGGGAAGATGCAGCGCCGTCAACCTTGGCAATGCTCGTGGCCATAACCACATCGTTCCGTTCGTTATCCCATGCAAAGGTGACATCATAGCTTTCAGGGGTGCCGATATAGCCGTAAGGCGGCTTGGTTTCCTCAATGTGGTAGCTGCCCAGCGGCAGGGTCACACTGACTTCGCCAATCGTGCCGTCATGGATTACGGACAGGAAATCGTAGGTGGCCTTGGTGCGGGCAGGGGCAAAGGCGGCAATGTCTGCGCTGCCGTCGCCGGTGGTGACTACGGCGACTACATCGCCCTTGGCATACCAGAGCGTGCGGTTGCCATAATTGTCGGTCTGCCGATCCTGCGTATAAATATCCTCGGCGGCGGTGATGGTATACTCCGCACTGGCCAGCGGGCGGGTTTCATACACGAAATTGCCGTCCTCGGCCTCGCCGGTCATCCACGGGTCAAGTGCGCCAACTTCTGTTTTCCAGCCAGCTAAGACCTCGCCTGTTTTGCGGATCGTCAATTTGCCCAGCGTCTCATGGTTAGAGTAGTTTTCACCAATCACAAGGGTATCCATGCCGTTCTCGTTTTTGTCGCCGGTGGCTGCATAAATGCGGTCTGTGGTGATTTCAAAATCCACATAGTAGATGCCATCTGCATCGTCGGCCAAAATGCCGTTTTCATATCCGGCAGAATCCAGCCATTCGTTGTAGAATCCGTTCGGGCCGGTGACTTCCACAATGCGATATTTACCCAGCGGCAATTTTTCAGGCAGCGTTAAGATGCCCTCGCTGTTGGTGTAGAAAGTGTCTACATCTTTTGTCAGATGACCGTTGACAGTATCGGTCATCGTGACGAGTTTCGGGTTGCCGTTGCTGTCATAACGGTAATGCCCCTGCTCGTCCAGCCAGTAGATTTGGAAAGCGGTGTCGGGCAGCAGTACCGGTTTGCCGGTTTCCTCGTCAATTTTTGTGATGCGAAGATAAACTTCGATTTCCTCGTCCAGTACCGTAAATTTCTGATAACTGTCAGAGCCTGTCATTACGCTGTCCTTGGGGGTGGCCATAGCGCCCCACGGGTTGTTATCCTGTTCGGGGTCAACGGTGACAATAAAAGGCTCAGCTTGGAACAGGTCGTGCGGTACGGTGGTTTCCACGACCAGATAAGTGCCATAGGGCAAGCCCTGCACACGAATATTCCCGGTGTCATTGCTGAAGATTTCGGCAAGCTGGTATTCGTTGGCGCTGCCGGTGGGCTGCCAGCCATCGCCCTTACCGTTCTTGTTTTCTCCTGCGGCAGTCAGCGTTTTGTTGTACGCGTCAATTTCGTCAGCGTTGACCTCATAGGTCTTTGCGATGGCCTGCGTTTCCGCAGAAAAATCCCACTTCGGATGCTCGTTATCGTAGGTCTTATCAATGTAGGCATCCAAAATGCTTTGCAGGGTGTAGCTGCCGCTGCGGGTCTGCTCAAACTGCTTCAGTTTGGACAGGTCGGACACAAGGAAGAATGTAAAGCCTGCGCCCTCCAGTTCCAGTCCGTTGCTTTGGCCGCTGGAGGATACGATTTTACTGATTTCCACATTGCCTTTTGCTACTTGGTCTTGGCTCTCGGCCAGTGCATTGTCAGCATGGATGTGGTAATTGGCGCTGTAACTGGTCTTGTCGATCTGTTCACCGGCTGCCTGTCGGTTATCGGCAAAGGTGGTCTTTTCTACATACCAACCCTCATCAGAATAGGCAGGCGTGATGTAGTAATTATGCTCATCGCAGAGGTAGCCATCTGCAAAGGACAGGTAATAGGCATCGTAAGTCCAAGAGCCATCCAACGCTTTACCTTTAGAGACTGTAGAAAACTGGTTCTTGTACACCCAATCCGTGTACTGCCCGCTGCCGTTCTTGGCAAGCGCGGCGGTCTGCCCGGTGGCTGCCTTGGTGCGGCTGTCCACGGTGGGATAGGTGCCGGAAACTGCAAGAGCGCCGTCACGCAGCGGGATAACCACGCCGGTGGAGCGCTCTACGACATAATATTTGCCGAGGTACAAATTGCTGAAGCACAGCCAGCCATTCTCGATTTTAGCGCTGGCTACAAGGTGGTCTTTTTTCAGAACGGGTAAATAATCAGACACCCACTGCCCGCTGTTGTCGCGGATTGTGGTGTGCCAGATGGGATTGCCGTCTGCATCCACGATTTTGGAGTAGTCCACCACGCCGGTCACGCCATCGGGGTGCGTAATATCTTCGGCGGCGTAGAGGTCGTACACCGCGCCGTCCAGCGCGGCATCGCCGTGAGCTTGCCCGCTGGCAAGGGCTGTGCCGTGGGCGGCGCTGCCGCCCACATACCGCACGGCATCAAGGTCAACCTTGGAGATGCTGATTTCGCCCAAGGTGCGGTCATTTTTCATAACGCCGTCTGAGGGTGTGATTGTGTAGCTGTCCTCGTTGGCCGCTTTGCCGCTGTTGTCGGTGTTAAAAGTGCGGCTGGAATCCTTGCCAGTGTCGTAGATGGTAACGGTGGTTTCTACGCCCGTACTGGTGACAAGTTTGGTGCCGCCTTTATCGGTAGCGGCAATGTCGGCATTATAGTCAGCGTTGTCCAGCCAGATTACAGAATTGTCGCTGTCCTCGGTGATTTCGATATAGTAACCGCGCTTGCCCAGCGGAGTGTTGACGATGCCGGGATGATTGATGTCTGTCCAATCGCCAAAATAGCCTGTGGGCGCTTTGCTTTCCACAATGATAAACTTGCCCGCATTACGCTGGGTATAGTAGAGAGTATGCCGCATGGAATCTGTGGTCGCATAGGCCGCACTGTTGATGACCGCGTAGCTGCCGTCGCCCTGACGCTGTACGCTGTAGGTGTTGTAGCCCCCGGTGGGCTGGTATTTGCCGGTCACCACATCCCACTGATAGATCTCATACTGGGCATCGGTTGCGATCTGGCTGCCGGTTTCGCTGTCGGTTTTCTTGAGGTTGACCTGCAAACTCCACTCGTCATTTTTCATGACATAGTCATTGTTGGTGTTCGCGGGTACCGAAATCGTTTGGCTGCTGCCGTTCGTGCCCCAGTACTTGCCGAATCCATACGGTACTGTGATTTCCTCATAGCGGAACTGGATGCTTCCCAGCTGCGCTTTAGCCGCTGCTATAGCATTGTTGACAGCGTTCTGGGCCTCACCCTGCAATTCCGCAATGGCGGCGTCGCGGGCACTGTTGGCGGCCGCATCAGCAGCCTCCTGCGTGGTGAAAGGACCAACCTGTCCATTGCGAGTGCCCGATGTTTTGGTAACGGCATAGTGCAGGCTCCAGCTTGCACTGGCATCGCCACCGTTCTTCTGGTAGTTGTCATCGGCGGTATGACCGCTGGTGGTCACAGTTTGCTTTCCGGCAGGGCTGATAGACCAGTTGCCGCCCTCGATGCTGCCGGATTTGGTTGTAGGTTCGATTTCAATCGTTGCACCGTCCACTTTTTCCAGTGTGGCAGTCTGAATCTTGTCGGTGCGCACACCGTAGGAAAAATCGAAACTGCCGCTGGCGGTCTGGGCGGGTGCCTCCCAACTGGCGTAGTATTCCTGCACAACAGGTTCCGGCTCAGGTTCCTCCTCACCGATCTCAGGTCCGATCAGGGCAACGGTCTGCCATCCTGCGCGACCGGGATTATAGATGTAGGTGTAGTAACCGCGGGCAGAGGCGTAGGTTTCCACGCCGTTCAGCAGCTCATCGGCAGAGGCAAGATAAATTTCCGCGGTGGTGCTTTCGGGGAAGTTTTCGATGATATACATCTGTACATCGTCATAAATTGATGCACAGAAATCCAAAAGAGAGATTTCTTCACCCTCGTCAGCGGAAAAAACAGCGGGCAGATCGTCCGCATCGCCCAAAGAAAGCTGGTTCAAGCCGCCCCAGATGCGAATCTGGTTGCCGTAGTGGTCACCGGGGATGCACTGGTCTGCGTTGACCGTGGAAGTGTTCACATAGGTGTATGTCGGGCATCCTGCAGGCTGACCGTTGGCACCGTGGGTGCAGCAGTAGGCGGGTTCGCCGTTGAACCAAATCAGCCAAGTGCCGTTGACCTTGGCAACCTTGGTGATTTTGCCGCTTGTCACCGCAGGGGTGGGGCGCTCGGCAAAGGCGGCAATTTCGCTGTCAGGGAAAGGATACTCGGCAGTCACATTGCGGTCGATGGTCACCTGCAAGGTTTTGGTCAGGCAGCTGCCGTCCGGCGCGGTATAAACCAGCTGCGCGGTAAAATCCGCATCCGCCTGCACATACACGCCCAGCACCGCAGCGGAAGTTTCGCTGTACTCATTGTGCAGCAGGCTTTCTGCGTTTTCAGCGGGTGCGCCGTAGTAGTCCAGCAGGGTCACTCCGTCCGGCAAAATTAGATCAAGGGTACTGCCATCGGCAGGGTACTCCACCTGCGCCAGAATCGGCACAATGGCGTAGTCGGTATCTTCCAGCAAAGGTGTAGTCAGTGTCAGGTTGTCACTGTCCAGCGCCTCGGCGCTCAGATAACTATCCTGCTCTAAATCGGCATCCCACGCGCTAAGCCCGATTTTGATTTCACCGGTCGCTACTGGCAAACCGTAGCTGCCGATGTAGGAGCCTGTGGGGGCGTCCGGCATATCCGCGTAGAGGATTTCACCGTCAAAGGTGTAAGGCTCGTTTTCTTCAGCAGGCTCATCCGTGGTTGGTGCTGCGCTTTCCTCGGTAGTTGCTCCGGGGTCGGGGTTGCTGGCATCGGTCTGCCCGTTGTCGGTTTCGGTTTCATCGGTCTGTTGTTCCTCAGTGGCGACCGTGCTTTCCTGCGGCAAGGGCGTTTCGGCAAACGCGCCGACCGGGAACACGGAGCAGCACATCACGGCTGCCAAAGCCAGCGCCAGAAGGCGGTGGCTCCATTTTGTTTTTCGATTCATGGGTAAACACCTCTTTTATCTTTCGGGGGCTGTTTTCTCGCGCTCCAGCTGACGCAGACGCGAAGTAAAAATATCGATCAACCCGGCATGAGATTGCAAATTGGCGTAATACACCGCCTTGTCATACCCATCCGCATTGATGTCTTGAATTGTTCGCACAGAATCCGCCCATCTTCGATTCTGCGGGGAAATTCGCGCATCGCCATCCCGCACTTGGATGGCTGCTGCAACAATATAGCGGGTGCGCTCTGCGCCGTATCCTGCCAATACCTGCTGCACGGCACCGTCATCCAAGCACAAGCCGTTATAGTTGTAAGAAATGGCGTCATCAATTTCATCGCGGCATTCCTCGTTCAACTTCATGGAGGCGCGGTATTGCGGCAGTTCCTCGTGTTCGCGGGCGTATCGACCGGTCTGATAGTAAACGGGCGGCCAGTTCTTTTTCGTGCTTTCCATCAGGTCGATGTCGGCGCGATCCGCTATGCACAAGGTCATAACATCCAGTGTGTTGGTATCGCAATCGCGGTAGTCTTTGTAAATGTCCGCCAGCGGTGCTTGGGATTCCAACAAAGCGCGCAGCTGTGCAGGACGCAGCGAAGCATTTTCAAGAGCGATGAGGATATCCTCACGGGAGCTGTACTCATACGCGTGGTTCAAAATTTCTTCGGGCGGCTGTGCAAGCAGCCACGCACGGTATTCGTTTTGCTCCTGCTGCATTTTGTTGTACAGCTTAGCGACAAGGGGATCGTTTTTCACATCGCATCACCGTCCGTATTGTGCAGAATTCTTTCCCAGAAATTCCGCTTTTCAGGCTCGGAAAGACTGCGATAGGCGGTTTCGATCACCGCATTCACGACCTGCTCGGCGGCATCCTGCGCGATATGCAACTGTTTTGCCGCATTTTTCCCCATCGCAAGACGGTGCAGCAGATTCTCTAAAACCGTTATTTTTTGCTTTTGCAGCGCGTTTTTTGTGCTTTCGTCTATGTCGAGCGCAGCAACAGGGGTGTCGTATACGCTTTCCGGCACACGAAATACCAACTCGCTGCGTTCTCGATTGGGGGCAATGTCATTCAGCACGACCATGCAGCCGTTTTGCTCGGCTTTTCTAAGTAAAGTTTCAATGTCCATAGAATTCCTCCAATAAAAAAGCGCCCACAAATGTGAGCGCTTAAGTAAGATATTCAGTTACAGAGACTCAATCAGTTCAGAGATTTCCTTGACAGTTTCCAAGGTCTGCCCAAATGTAATAGCTGCTGCATAGGAATTGCTCATGCCATAGCTATCCCATAACTGTTGCATAGACGAATCATCCCTTAGGTCATCCAAAATTTCTTTCCAATCGGCAAGATCTTCCAGAGATTCTCGCTTTTCAGCCGTATGCAGAACAGCATCCTTTAAGACTTGCGGGCGAATTTCTGACTTTCTGGTGCGATACAGCGTGTAAAGGTCATAAAAATCGCGCGCTCTTGTGGTGGTTGCACCGCGGCGGATAATGGTTTCATACTTTTCAGCAAGTATCGTTTCTATCGTATAAGCCATGATAGGAATTTTCTTTTCGGAATCAAAGCAGGGAAACTCATATTGTACCGCAGCAGGGGTGATTTTGTCGCCGGTGGTGATGTCGATTTTCATGGGTGTGTTGATTTTCCCATACAGAACATCAATATGGGCGCGGAAGTTGTTGTATGCATCAATTTCACGGATCGGTGCAATGGAACGATATTCAAAGCGGATACCGTCACCAACATCAACTGCCAAAATGGTTTTGAGGGCAGAAACGATTTCCTCTTCTTCCATATGGATACCGCGCACGGTGGTATCCATATCCATCGTAGTTCGACCCTCAAGCCCAACCATTGAGGAAATCAGAAGTCCTCCCTTGAGAATGAAATTTTTCTGATACGGCGAAGCCGCCAGTCGTTCCAGCAGACGTTCAAACATAAACATCTGCAAAATTTCCTGAGCGCGCAGATGCTTTTCGGCAGCAACATTGCGCGCCCAGCCTTTTAATTGTTCTGGTGATCTCACATCAGCACCTCCATGTAGGTACGCAATTTATCGTCAACCCCAAACTGTTTTCCATACTTTAGAAGTTTTCTGGGATTTGGTCTTGACGCAAAGTAGATCTTCAGTCCATGTGTAAACAGTTGCTTGTCGATTGCATTTCTGTCGCGCACCAAGTCGCAAATGCAGCGTTCACGGTCATACAGGATAACATTTCCGCCTTGTGGAGATCTGCAAGTGGTTTTGCCTATACCGTGAAGACTTCCTTTAACATAGTGAAACCGAATATTGGGATCGCGTTCTTTGATGCGACTGGTGTTATATCCTTGCGGCACACTGAATTCAAAAATGTGTGGCGTTCGGTCTGACAGTCCCCAAAAGTACATGGCACTGCCGTAAGAGTAGACAAGATTCTCGCTTCCGCTTTGCAAAAGCGTAAACTCGTCTGGAACAAATCCGGTCATTGTATATTGTCCGCGGGCAATGCGCGTCAGAACACCTTTGTCTGCGTATCGTTTTAATGTGACACGGTTTGTGCCTGCTCGCAATGCTTCTTCTGTAGTAACAATGCCGCCGTTCGCATCAGCTATCGTTTTCAATACAGCTATCGTAGCATTCACTCCACACACCGCCTTTCAAAAAGTTACTACTGTGCTTTAATTATAACATAATAAAGCACAACTGTAAACGGGCTTGTGGGAGATTTTCGTGGGAACTAGTTAAAGGTCACGACCCAATAGGTATATTGCCCCTCTGCCGTCTGGCAAAACCAGCAGCCGACACCCATGCTGGTAAAACTCGGCTCCATAATGTTGGCACAATGGGCGGGGCTGCCCTGCCAGCCTGTGCAAACGGCGCTGGCAGAACTCAGCGGACCGGCGGCGCAGATCTCGCTGCGGGTGGTCATACCGCTGTGATCAAAGGGCGCACCTGCCACAAAACTCTCACATCGGGCATCGGCAGCGGCGCTCAAACCGCTGTCCATCGTCAGCGGTGCCAGCCCACCGGCTGCGCGCATCGCGTTGATGTTTTCCTGCACCGCCCAATAAGCGGAATCCGAGCTGTCGATGCTCCACCACTGATCGGTGCCTGCCTCCAAATCAAAGGGCACAGCACCATAGCTCATACTGACCTGCGCCGGGGCAGGTTCTGCCGTCGGCGCTGCCGTGGGTTCCGGCGTAGGGGCAGGAGTCGGCGCGGGGGTAGCGGCAGGTGTTGCCGAAGGTGTCGGCGCGGGTGTGGCGGTAGGTTCCGGGGTTGCTGTCGGCTCGGCAGTTGAAATCGGTGCAGGTGTTTCTTCGGCGTCTGCACTTTCGGATGTCGCTGCCGACAGCTCCGTCAATTCAGCGGATTCCGGTTCCGGTGTCTGTGCGCAGGCTGTCAATGCGGACAGCATTGCAAGCATTACGATCCATTTTTTCATCTTGAAAACTCCTTGCGGGGGCCATCTCTGACCCGGTTGCTTCTTCTTTCCTTCATCTTAAAACCTTCTACCTTTCTTGTCCACGCTGTCGATTGTCCGAACGACACTGTTGCTCTTCGTCCGGCACGGTATCCAGCACGATATCCTTTTCGTTCAGGTTCAAAAGTGCCTCCAACTCGGCAAGGCGCTTGCTCTTTTCAGCCAGCTCGTCCGCCTGGACAAAGGGCTGCGCCAGCTGTTCCTTGGCGTTTTCCAGCTGCTTTTGCAGCTGCACCAATTTGGATTCAAGGTCGGTCACGCTCTGCGGCAGGTTATGCAGGCAGTTGTCCAGGCGTACCGTGTTGCCGACCGCATCCGCGCCCAGCTGCACCGGGTTGATACCGCTGCCCACAAGATACGCCAGATACATTTTGTCCATCGCAAAATAGGCGATCTGCAAATCAAAGCCCTTGTATCGCCCGATGGAAACCGGCTCGGTGCGGTTCATCGCCATACCCAGCAGCCCCAGCAGGGCTTTGCCCGCGTCCTCGCGCTTGGTGTAAACCGTGTCCATCAATGAGATGGCGAAAACATCCTTGTCGTCCGCATCGCGCTTGGTATTTTGCTGTAGCAGCGCTGTGTCCGCTTTGGCGTTTTCCAACTGCTGGGCGGTCTTACGCATTTCTGCGGGGAATCCTTGTGTAATCGCATCTTCCAGCCGGTAATGCTCGTTGTTGTAGGCGGTTTTCAGGGTTTTGAGCCGCGACACCTGAATATCCAGATCCATTTTCTCTTTGATCATCGGATTGCCCGCTGCCAGCGCCTTGACCTCGGCATAAGACAGCGCTGCATCGTCCAAATCATCCGCACTGCGGGCAGGGCTTTTGCTCGTCATAATTTGCCCGATGAACTTCTGTTTGGTTTCCAAAAGCTGCCACATATAGCTGTCGAAGGAAGCTTCTGTGACGTAACGATACTCATATACTTCGGCATTGGTGTTGCCTTGGCGAATCATACGCCCGTTGCGCTGCTCAATGTCAGAGGGTTTCCACCCGCAGTCCAGATGATGCGTGGCCACCAGCAGCCGCTGCACATTGGTGCCTGCGCCCATCTTACCGGTGCTGCCCATCAGCACGCGCACATCACCGCTGCGCACCTTGGCAAACAGCTCGGCCTTTTTCACCTCGGTGTTGGCGCTGTGGATGAACTGCACCTCGTTTTCGGGGATGCCCATAGAAATCAGCAGATTGCGCAAATCATCGTACACATTAAATCCGTCCGGTTTCGGGGTGGACAAGTCGCAAAACACCAGCTGGGTCAATTTCTTGTCTTTCGTTTCACTCCAGATGCGGTACACATTCTCGGCGCAGGCGTGAACTTTATCGTTGGGGTTTTCGGGCAGATTGGGGTCGATCAGCCGCTGATCCAGCGCCAGCTTTCTGCCGTCGTTGGTCACCTTGAGCATATTGTCCTCGGTGGGGTCTACATTTCCGGCGCGAATTTCTTCGGCGCGGTCGGCAAGGTCAGCCACCATCTGCTTTTGCTGGGGGCTTGGCGGCAGCGCCACATTGATGGGTTTGCCGCCCACCAGTTTAGGCACCGGCAGGTTGAGCATATCCGCCGTCTGCACATCCGCCACCTGCTTGAACATACTCATCAATTCCGGCAGATTATAGAATTTGGAAAATCTTGTTTTTGTGCGGTAGCCGGTGCCTTCCGGCGCAAGCTCCACGGCTGTCACGGTTTCTCCAAATGTGGATGCCCACGCATCAAAGGAGGAAAGCCCGTGCTGCTCCAAGGTTTCCCGCTGCAAATACCGCTGCATGGTGAACAGCTCCGCCATAGAGTTGCTGATGGGCGTACCCGTGGCAAACACCACGCCGCGGCTGCCGGTGATTTCGTCAAGGTAGCGGCATTTCATATACAGGTCGCTGGCGCGCTGGCTCTCGGTTTGGGATATGCCAGCCACGTTGCGCATTTTGGAAAGCACCGCAAGATTCTTGAAAGCGTGGGCTTCGTCCACCATCAGGCTGTCCACGCCAAGCTGTTCAAAGGTCACCACATCGTCCTTGCGGGACTGGTCGTTGAGCTTATCCAGCTTTTTCTCCAGCTGCTTGCGCATACGCTCCATCTGCTTGACGGTGAAATTCTCGGCGCGTTCTTCTTTCAGCTGTGCCACTTGGCTGATCACATCGTGGATCTGGCTTTGCAGGTATTCGACCTGCCGTTCCTGTGACAGCGGGATGCGCTCAAACTGGCTGTGCCCGATCACGATGATGTCATAATTGCCGGTTGCGATTTTGGCGCAGAACCGTTTGCGGTTGGCTTTTTCAAAATCTGTCCTGCGGGCTACAAGAATATTTGCGTTGGGGTACAGCTGCAAAGCCTCTCCGGCAAGCTGCTCGGTCAGGTGGTTGGGTACACAGATCAGGGTCTTGGAGCAAAGCCCAAGACGTTTCTTTTCCATCGCCGCAGCGACCATTTCGTAGGTTTTTCCGGCGCCCACCACGTGCGCCAGCAGCGTATTGCCGCCATACAGAATGTGCGCAATGGCGTTTTTCTGGTGGGGGCGCAGCGTGATTTCAGGTGACATACCGTGAAACAGGATATGGCTGCCATCGTATTCGCGGGGGCGCAGGGAGTTGAACCGTTCGTTGTATTCCTTTACCAGCATCTGGCGGCGGGTCGGGTCTTTCCAGATCCAGTCCTTGAAAGCGTCCTCGATCTGCTGCTGTTTCATCTGGGCTTCCTGCGTGGCAGCGGCGTTCAGAACGCGGATTTTGTTGCCTTGCATATCCTCCTTGGTGTCAAAAACGCGCACATCCCGCAGGTTCAGGCTTTCTTCTAAGATGTGGTAGAAGTTGGCGCGCTGTGTGCCGTAGGTCACGGTGGCTTTAATGTTGCCGCCCGTAAAGCTCTTGTTGGTCACATTCCAGACGCCGGTCAGTGGGATGTACAACACCTTCACGCGGTCCCGCACATAGTAAGGCGCGTCCACCAATTCATCGGCAAACTGCTTGATGAGTTCAGGAGCCAGCCAAGTAGCACCCAGACGCACGGCAATTTCGCTGGCTTCCAAGTCCTTCGGCTGCACGGTTTCCAGTGCCTGCACATTCACAGCAAAAGCGGGGTTGTTTTGTGCCGCCAGCTTTGCTACCTGTAATTTGTGGCGCACATCGCCGGAAAGATATTCATCGGCGGTATAGTAGCGCGGTTCACCATCAGAATTCTTTTCCAAGGGGTCGGCAAAGATAACGCCTTGCAGGTCGTTCACCAATGTATCTTTGTCCTTGCCGGTCAGCTGCTGCATATACCCAAAGTCGATGCCCGCGCGCTCACCGACACTCAGCGCCAGCGCCTCGCTGGCGGTTTCCACGCGCTCGGCAGGGCGGGCAGCCCGGATGGTGCGCTTTGAAAACATATCCGACTTGCCGATGAAATTGCCCTCGCTGTCGAGGTTTTCCAAGGAGCACAGCAGAAAATATCCACTGTCATCCCGCATATCCAACGATGCACCACGGCTGTTGATGAGTCCAAACTTACTGTGGTAGTGGTCGTACTGGCGGTTGAGTTTGGCTTGCAGCTCCGTGATGACTTCATCCGGCATATCTTCCAGCTGGGCTTGGATCAAGTCCCGTGTGGTGTCCCGCAGTTCGATCAACTGCCGCATACGCGCCGCGGAGGTAGCACCAAGGGAAACCTCGCGCATAATGGCGTTCTCGCGGTAATAGAATTTTCCGTTACGGATACAAAAGCTGAAATTGCGCACATCGGGTTCGGCGGGGATGCTGGCATCCACAGCGCCGGATTCCTGCAGCTCGATGTCCTGAAAGTGAAATTCAGCGTGCAGGTGGGACATGGCCTCTTGCAGCACATCGGGAAGGGGCTTATCGGCAAACGCCTCGCAGGTCAGGGTCGGGCCATACGGACCGCTGACGGTTTTCAGTGTGCCGCAGACCATTTCGGGGTGTTCGGCAAAATAGCTGTTGAGGGAAAGCCCGTCCTCCGTCTGGGTGGTGTGCAGCCAGCTCGCGTCCTGCTCCAGAATGCGGTCACGCTTTTGCAGGAAGATGATGTCCGCCATCGCCTTGGTTCCGGCTGACTTAAAGGTGGAATCCGGCAGGCGCACGGCACCGATAAAGTCGCATCGGGCGTTGATGTACCTGCGCACTTCCTCGCTCTTTTTGTCCAGCGTGCCACTGGTGGTGATAAAGGCGATGATGCCGCCCGTGCGCAGCTTGTCGATGGATTTGGCAAAAAAGTAATCGTGAATCTTGAAGTGCAGCCGGTTATACTGCGGGTCAACCACACTGTAATCCCCAAACGGCACATTGCCGATGACCACATCGAAAAAGCTGTCGGGCAGGTCGGCTTTCTCAAAGCCGGTGATTTGGATGTTTGCTTTCTGGTACAGCTGGCGGGCAATTCTGCCGGTCAGACTGTCCAGCTCCACACCAAACAATCTGGTGGTCGGCTCATACAAATAGCTGTGGCTTTGCCCAAAAAACGCGCCCGCACCCATACTGGGTTCCAGAATCGTTCCGGCACCCACGCCCATTTTGCGCAGGGTGGTGTACATTGCGTCAATGACTTCGGGCGGGGTGTAAAAGGCGGTCAGGGTGCTGCTGCGGGCAGCGGCGTATTCCTCCTCTGTCAGCAGGCTTTTCAGCTCGGTATATTCGCTGTGCCAGCTGTCTTTGTTGGGTTCAAAGGCATCGGACAAACCGCCCCAGCCGGAGTATTGGGCTAAGATTTCCTGCTCCTCACCGTTTGCGTGGGGACCGCCGTCCGCCATACGCTTTTCGATGGATTTCAGGGTGCGGATGGCGGTGATGTTGGCTGCAAACTTTTCGCGTGGTGTGCGCGGGGGTACAGGGTCCTGCGGCGGGATATAGTTGTTCGGCTCATAGGCTTCCTTGAGAGCAATGAGTTCCGCCGCCTGCAAGACCTGCTCGCCAAAACCACCAGATGATTCTTCTGCGGGTTCTAAGACTTCACCCTCAACAACCTCTGCCGCCTCACCGGCGTCCGGTAGATTGGGTAATTCTGGTGCCGCCAGCGCATTGTTTTTAGGGTTCGCCGCCAGCAGCCTTGCAAACTCCCCGCGGTTGACGGCGCGCCCGATCAGCGGGAAATCCTCATCGCGCAGATGCACATCAAAGATGCCGATTTCCTCCACCGTAAAGGGGTGGTCGTTTTCCAGATAAACGGTATCTCCGGTAGCCAGCGGGCGCTTTTCCACGGGCTTAGGCTTGTAGCGCTCCTGATATGCTTCATACGCTGCTTCCGCATCGTCAATGAACTGCGAAAATTCAACGTCCTCAATGCCTTCCTTGGCAAGCGCCCTTGTGCTGTCGAAGCGCGCACTGTCCACAAAGGAGCCGTCAACTAGATACACAATCTCATTGCGCAAGAAGTTGGCGTACACCTGAATTTCGTGTTCGCCGTCCCCGGTGGTGGAATAGGCAAGGTCGATGTGCGTAAGGTCCGAATAATCCGGTGCACCCAGCCCTTCGCGTTCACAAAAATCCGCGATGGTTTTCTCCGCATAGTCTATCTCGGCTTGACGGGCGTCGCGTTTGGCTTTCTGTTCCGCTTCCCATTTTTCATATCCCTGCTTGTTGTTTTCATCCAGATATTTGTCGTTGTGGACCAGCAGATGCAAACGGCGGGCAACCTCGTTCCACGGCAGCAAGCGGAAATGATCCGGAGCGTTATCGGATGCATAGCGCTTGATTCTCAGCCCCTTGGCATCATAATCCAGAAACCCTCTTTCGCCATCTCGGAAATCCCAAGTGCGCCCGCCGATACCGTATTCTTTTTTCAGCCAGTCGGCTTGCTCCTTTACTGTAGGCAATACTGTGGCAGAGAAAAATTCCTGTATGCGAAAACGCCCCTCACAAAAACCGCTGCCCATGACAAGAACATCGACAATGTCCTGCTCGTCGATATGGGTGCCATCATCCTTGATGGGCGGCTGCCAGCTTGCGCGGTGCTGTAATTGGCGGATGGTTTCTTGCTGCTGTTCAGGTGCGGGCAGACCGATTGCGGCGGCAGTTTCCTCGGCAAGGTTGCCGCGCCCCACGCTTTCCGGCAGTTCAATCTCATCGGAAACAGAAACAGCGGAGGGCGATAGCTCGCTCTCCGCTGTTGTGGGTTCGGTATTTACAGGCTCGTCACGATGGGCATCGCCAATTCCGCTGCCTGCGCTTGCAGACTGTTCATGTGCGCCGTCCAGCCCAATGGGTCGTTGTTCTTGTCCGGTGCCGGGTTGCTGACCAGCAGCTTCGTGATGGTCTGCTCCACCTGCTCCCAATAGCGCTGCTCGGTCTGTTTCAGGTCGCTGTACAGCGTCCCGTCCAGCAGCATCTTGTCGTACAGCAGGGAGTGGTTCTCTTGCAGGAACTTCTCCCGCTGCAGACCGATTCTCCCGACCGGCGGTCTGTGCGTTTCCTTCATTGCCATCTTGGGCACCAGATACCCGTTCAGATTCGTCATATCCATGATCCTGCACCTCCTGTTGGTTCGTCTTGCTTACATTCTCATCATACTGTTTCGGCTGGGTCTTTGCAACACTGTCGATGCTCTTGACGACAGCGCCGATTTCGGCAAACATCTGCCGCCCCGCGCGGTTGACGGCATTGCCCAGCGCCAAAACTGCGGATTCGGTATCAAAGCGGTCAATGTCCGCAAAGGCGTCCTGCGGCACGGCGCTGTCGCCCAAACCGCAGCGCACTGCCGCCATATAGACGGCACTCTGCGTGATGAGGTTGGCAAAAATCGCCGTTTGCTCCTGCGGCTTTGCCCATTCCAGCGTACTGCCGATCACGGCATTCTGTAAATCGGCGTCCAGCTGTTTGCCGTGCTGTGCCACAAACAAGGCTGCCTGCAGACCAAAGATTTCCGGCAGGCTCTCGGCATTGTGCTTTTCCTGCAAGGCTTGCAGGGTCGGATAGCGGTTGGCATCGGTGATTTGCCAGCCCAATGGTTTGGCGGCTTTGCCGGCAGGGTGGGTGTCCTTGATGTCAAACAGATACCGCACATTGCCTGCCATATTACCGGTGCCAAGGGACGCTACGCCGCGCGCACCGCGGTTGACCCAGCGCCCGGCAGCACGGTTCCAAGTGTCGATGTCCGCCAGCATGGTGGCACCGGGGCGCTGACTGTAAATAAGCGCCTGATTCGGGAAAGCGTAATGCGTTGTATACGCGGCTGAACGCAAAAACGCCCGCCAGCTGTCGGCATTGTCTGCTACATCGGCAATCGCCTGATGTGCCTGCCGTAAAATATTTTGGTAATTCGCCAATCGGTTTCATCTCCTTTGCGGTAATAAAAAAGCCCTGCACATGGCTGTGCAGAGCTTATCCATTCGAGTAATTTAATTTTATGCGGGGCGGTTGTTACTGCGTTCGCTGCGTTTGATGCCCATAAACGGGGGAACCGAGGAACGGTTCAGCCCTTTTTCGTGCGCTTGTTTCATGGAAAATTCGTGTGCTGCAACCGCATCGATGAACGCACGCTGTTTTTCAGTGGCGTGGTAGTAATCAACCTTATACCGTTTGCATACGGCAAAAAAGACATCCAGATACTGAATGTTTTCCTTAGTCATTCGCGTGACCTCAAGCTCGGTTTTATCCTTTTGCATAAGCGTTCCTCCTTTATGAAAGATAGGTGCTGAAAATCTCCTGTGCGCTTTCGTCAGCAATCATTAACAACTTAGGTATTATATCGAATTACCATAAAAAATCAACAAACGAAATGTGAATGATTTCATGATAGAAAAACCAACAAAGAAAATCCAATTCATTTATGGGTGTATTTTCCTTTGCTGAGCTGGTTTTGTTATCGTTCTTCGCGTACAACGCTGCGTTTCTTGGTTTGTTCCAGCCCCGGCAGCAAGTCATCCACCTGTTTATATCCAATCGGCTCCACATAATAGGCGTGTGCCTCACCGCCCTCATGCGTTACAATAATATCACTGACAGACAAAGAGCGCATCTTTCTGCCGTTGGGGCGGTTTTCCTGATTGTGCAGGCAGTAAAGGCTGTCCAGTGTCTGCCAGCATTCCATCTGCCCGCGGTACACCAGCTTATAGGATGCAGCATTTATATGATCTTTGGTGTAGTCATACCGTAAAAACGCAATCTCACGGTTGTTGGTCTGGTAGATTTCATACGGCAGCAGCTCGTACTTCTTTCTTCGCAATCCCCACGGAAAAATGGTGCCCTTTTCAAAGAGAAGAGGCTGGCTCAGATTCTCCGGAAACAAAACCGGAATGATGGGTTCGCCACAATACAAAGAAGCGTAAATTCTGGTTTTGAATTTCTCTGCATCGACATACGGAATGCGCTCCCGAACGCATCCGTTGCAGTCAAGATATTCGATATAGCCAATGACCGTATCGTGTTTGTTCATCTCGGTGATTCTCCTTTATAATTAACGGCTCAACCTTTCCCAAAAAGAGATTTTACTTCCAAAGCGCTCATCCGGCGGGCGAACCTTGGCAACCGGCAAATCACCGGACAGCATATCCTCTACCTGCGGAAAGAACAGCAGCCGATTATAGCGCTCCGCCTGTTCTTTTGAAAGCCCCAACATTTTGGACTCACTGAGTCCACAAACCAGAAACCGACCGCGTATCGTGCAACCATCTTCCAGTTGTCTGTTGTATTTCAGCCGGCTTTGGTTTTTACTGCACACAACGCCGATTTTCGATGTGCCGAACGGTTTCAGCAGCAAACTGTCGCCCTCGATCACCTCGGAAATTGCCGCCTGCGGGCTGTCAAAGGCAGCCTGATAGGGGCAGTAGCCCGGTTCTATAATCAAAACTCTTGTCATACCGCCACCTCATCGTTCGTAATCCTGCCGCTTGCGGTAGTAGTTTTCCAGAAGTTTCAGGATGGTACTTTCCATCTGTTCGGAGGTACAGCCCTTCGGGAAATAGCGTTCGACCTTGGATACGGCAATCGTGAGCTGCGGTTCGCGCGGCTTTACGCTGGGGGAACGGGCAGACATGATCCCGTGAATCTTGTCTTTCGTCAGAACACTTTCCTTGCTGGCAGCTTTCAGCTTCTGCGCTTGGGATAAGGACGGAGTGCAGCCTTCTTCCTCCATATAAGAGAGAAATTCTTCCTGTTCCTCCGGCGTCAGGTAGCTCAACTCCACAGCGGGGGTGGTCTTGAGTCTGCCGTCGTCCACAAGCTGCATCAGGTCAGGGGTGAGTTTGTTCAGCCGGATAAAACGCTGAACTTGGTTTCTACTTTCTCCTGCTCCTTGTGCTACAACCTCATCGGCACGGAAATTTGTCCCAACTTGGGACAAATTATTTTTTGACGGTCTACCGGCTTTTCTTTTTACCGCCTCCAACTTCATTTCATACGCCTTGGCCTTTTCGCTCGGCAGAATATGCTCGCGCTGGCAGTTGGAATCCACCATCAATATAATGGCGGTATCATCGTCCATGTCCCGCACAATGCAGGGCATAGTGTCCACTCCGGCGCGCCGGCTGGCGTGGCAGCGGCGGTGTCCAGCTACAATTTCATATCCGCCGTCCCGTCGCGGGCGAACGATGGCAGGTGTCATCACGCCATATTCTTTGACGCTGTCCACCATCTTGTCCATTTCTTCATCGTTGCGCACCTGAAACGGATGCCCCTCAAAGGGGTGCAGCTCAGACAGCGGCAGGATCTGGATTTTCTCCAACTTGGCATCCTGCCGTTCTTCCTCAGTGGAAAACAAGTCATCTATCGAGGGCAGTCGGATGTTTTTCGCGAGATCTCTCACCCTTTTCCACCTCCTTTGCCAATGCTCTGTAAGCAACACTCGCCGGGCATTGCTTACTATAACGAAGTACGCTCTCCGATTTAGTAAGGCTTTCACCGACTCTGGTGCAGCGCGGAACGATTGCCTGATAAATGCGCGTGTGCGGACCATAGCTTGTGTGAATGGCTTTGATCATATCCCGTGTCATATTGGTACGATGGTCTGCTATGGTAATCAGGACACCGTCAATCTCCAGTTTAGGATTGATTTTCCTGCGAATTTTACGGATGGTGCCAATGATACTGGCAAGACCTTCGACATCAAGAATCAGCGGCTGTACGGGAATCAAAACACTGTCTGAGGCGGCAAGAGAGGCAGTGACAAGGTTGCCGAGTTCCGGCATACAGTCAATCAGACAATAGTCGTATTGCCCTTGAAATGGTTCCAGCGCCCATTGCATTACGCATTCACGCATAAAGGTATTTGTCAAACTTCGCTGCAAATCAGAAAGTTGAATGTTGGCGGGAATGACATCTACTTTTTCATCGGTATGGATAACAACATCGGGCGGGTCTACCTCGTTGCAGGCAGCCTCAATCAGCTCTTTCAGGGACGCACCTTCGTTCCCCTGCGAACAGCCAAGGTATCGGCTCAGGCTGGCCTGCGGGTCGGCGTCCACCAGCAATACTTTATAACCCATATCTGCCAATGCTACGCCCAAGTTTACAGCGGTCGTCGTTTTGCCCACACCGCCTTTTTGGTTGGCAATCGCTATTGTTTTCATACGCGCTCTCCTCGCTGTTTTTCAATCTTTGACTTGTACCAGATAAGGCTTTCGTTGTAGTCCTTACCTACGGCAGGCAGCCGCTTTTCTACATTACATCCTCGCTCGGCAAGGCGCTTGGTAACCGTTTCGGCAAAGCGCAGCCCCGGCTCATCACGGTCAAAGCAGAGCACCACATTTTTCACCTGCGGATGCTGCTGCAAAAAGTAGTCGATGGGCAGATAGTTCAGCCCGCCCAGCGCCAGATAATGCACACTGCGCCACTTTCCAATGTCCGTATACTGACGCAATGTCGCGCCGGACATAGCATCAATCGGGGCTTCGTACAGCTCCACGGTATCGCAGTCCGGGTTTTCCGCTTGCATCAGAAATCCGTACTTCTTTTGGCTGCCGGTGACATCACCGCGGTAGGTGCCTTGGCAGCCACGCTGAAAAGCAGAACGCGGAACGCCGCCTTCATCCTTGCCCACAAAAACGCAGTTGCGGTAGTTGCCGCGCGTGGTCTGGTACAGGATGCCGCTGCCAACACAGTAGCGCAGGACCTTAGGGCTGATACCGCGGTGCATCAGGTAGGCAGCAACGGCTTCGACGTTTCGATCCGGGGTAGGAAGTGTAAATGGACGAGGCTCGTGCGGCTTTACAGGCGCTGCCTTAGCCGGTTGAAAAGAAGCAGCGACCGGTGCCATCTCGTTCAGCAGACGAACCGCTGATACAAAGTCCATGCCCTCCACCTTGGTCAGATAATCAATGGCGTTGTTGCCGCCCACATTACGCGAAAACCAGTGGAAGAATCCATTGGCAGGCGTGATGATCAGGCTATCGTGCGTCCGGGTGCAGTACTCGCGATCCGTTTTGCGCACAAGTTCGCCGGGGTGATAGGTTTCCAAATACTGCATCACGGTAATTCGGCGGGCAGCTTCAATGTTCTTTTGGTATTTTCCCATGGGGGTGACCTCCGTTTCTGTATGAAAAAAGCACCTTGCCTACAAAACAGGTAAGGTGCCAAGGATACGATTATTTGTTTTCAGCAGGCTTTTTGTCACTTCAGCTGGCTGAAAGGGGGTGCGGGGGAAAACACAGACGGCACCCCATTTCCCGAAAAAAGATATACTTCCCCCTTGGTGTACAGAAAAGGATTGACGCTGCGACAAAAACGCAGATTGCAAAGCCCCGCCGAATAGAGTATAATCGTTCTATAAGGTAAGGCAGGTGAGCAGAATGCGATTTTTCCTGATGCAGCGCTATCATCAAGTGGCTGTTATTGAAATAGCTGAAAAGACCGGCGACATTATTGATGTGGCAGAGGTTCTTTCGGCGCAGAGGATTCCCCTTGGCGCAAAGCATAGCGATGGCAGCTTTGATGTTCTGTCCCTGCGCAAATGGTGGGCAGGGCGCGGTATCCCGGCAAGCCGTTCCGGGCTGGAGCACGCCTTGGAAACGCTGCATATCCCTTACGCCGAACTTCTGCTTGTCAAATGCAGCGGGCTGAGCCTTTCAGACCAGTATTGGGTCACGCCCTGCGATGCCCCACAGAATTGGCGAGATGTAAATTTCTACGAGAACGACTTTTCTGACGATGTGGGACGCGCTTTGTTTGGCGAGGGGGTTCTCTCGGCACAGCCGGATTTGTGTTCCCCCTGCAATACCTCAGACGGCTTTTTACAAAAGCGCTGGCGCATTGCGGACGGAAAACGAATCCTCTTAAAAGCAGGATCGGGCATTTACAAGCAGGAGCCTTACAACGAAATTGTTGCCACGGCTCTGTATGATGCGCTTGGTATGCCGCACGTTCCCTACTGGCTTATAGAGCAGGGCGGGCAGGTCATGTCCGCCTGCGCGTGCTTAACCAATGACCACACCGAGCTTGTCACCGCCGCCCAATTTATGCGGCTGCTGCCGCAAGCGCGGGGTGTTTCCAACTGGGAACACTTCAACGCTTGCTGCCGGGCTGTCGGAATTCCTGATGCAAGTGAAGCGGTCTGCAATATGCTGGCTGCCGATTTCATCTTAGCCAACACAGATCGCCATTTGGGAAACTTCGGTTTCCTGCGTGATTCCGAAACGCTGGAATGGAAAGGAACAGCGCCCATCTATGACAGCGGCACAAGCCTTTGGCAGATGACGCTCACCCGCGCGATCTGCGCAGAGGCGATGGTTCCGGCCAAACCGTTTGAAACCTCGCAGCAATCCCAGCTAAAGCTGATTGCGCCTTATGTGGATCTACCGCTGGAGCGCCTTGATGGATTTTCCAATAAAGTAGAAGAAATCTTCCGAACAGCCGCCCAGTTTGATGATGGACGAGCCGCGAAAATTGCCGCCGCTGTTAGTGGCCGAATTCAAATGCTTCGATTTAATAGGGCATAATCTGAAATAGCTCCAAAGCATACGGTTTGTGAAATGACTACAAATTGTAGGCAGTTAAAAATTACAGAAGCTATATGTCGCTGCCTAATGCCGATGACAGTCATGCGCCAACTGGTGACAAATTGTCAGCAGTTGAAATAGGGCTATAAAAACAGCGTCCTCCGTTTTACATTCGGGGGACGCTGCTTTTCTCTATAGCACTCATTTGGCGGTGGGCTTTTTTGTAGATTTACCCTGTCGGCTGAATTCTTTCGCAAGGTCAACCAGCTTTTTAGAAGGTCGATAGCTGTCCAGAATATGAGGACTAAGCAGAAAATTCAGCAGACAAGATTTGGGAATCATATACCCACCACTAATTTCAAAGTATCGGATGTAACCGTTATGGCACCAATTCGTCAAGGTGTTATGGTGATAGCCGGTAAGTCGGCTTGCTTCGGCGACGCTCAGCACATCGCTGTAGGGCTGCATTTTCAGGGTAAGAAAGTCCTGAAACTTCTTTCTGCTTTTAGCAGTATCCAGATTTGCCCACTCCCGTAAGGTCAGCATTTTGGGCTTGCCGCCTTTGTTCCAGCTCGCCGAGTAATACCCGGTCGGTGCCGAGAATTTTTCCGGTTGGGATTGACGCTTTTTAAGATACGTGATAACATCTTTTGTATTGATGATGTACTGGCGGGTTTTCTTGCCGGTATCTATGCAGGGAACAAGCCCGCTTGTCAGCAGGTAACGCGCCGTCTTTTTGCTGATATGGCAGATGACGCGCATCTGCTCTAGCCCGATTTTTTCAGGGTAGTTTGCCTTGATTTTTGCAAAGTCGTAACTGTAATCCACTAGAATCACCGTCCATTATTCGAACTCATCAACAGCAGGCAGGGACGGTTTGATTTTTGAGGCAAAGGGGAATTTGCATAAAATTTAGTCAACGCACTTCTGTAAATGCCCATAACAATAAGGAAAATCGAGCTTTTTTGTTCTCTCCTGTTTTTCTCTCCTACATCTCTCCAACGTGCCAAAAATGCCTGTTTTTCTCTCATTTTTCCCGAAAAATCGGCATTTCGAAATGGGTTCGAATTGCGACGTTCTGACGTTAAAAAGGACTTCTTTTTCAACATTTTTCGTCGTAGGTCGGTCGAATCATCTTCCGACAACTTCCGCTTTTTTCCGACAAATACCGTCAGTTTCGATATATACCAAAAAACTCGAAATCAGTTGAACTCGAAAGAGTTCCGTGGGTTCGAATCCCACCGCCTGCGCCAAGTATCACTACTCAATTCTACATTGGGTAGTGATTTTTTGTTGCCGTTTTGCAAAACACCGCTGCTTTTCTTATAGGCATCTCCCCTTTATTATCAAGTAGTGATTTTCGGGTTCGGTACAAATCATACCAGCAATCGCGGGAAATAGCTATTCACGAAACTGCACAAAAATCCTTGTTTCCCTTTTGTGTAGCCCTTTATTTTGCTCACAAGAATACGAACCACTTGTGCCGTATGGGATCCCTTGACTTTTTATATCATATATGATATAATTCAATTGAGATATAGACCAGCATATATTTCAAAGGGGGTGTACACTTATTTTTAAGATTGAACTGTATAGCACCGAGGACGGCAAGGAAGTCCTCGCCGAATTTATAAATGAGTTGCCTGCAAAGCATCAAGCTAAAGCATTTCGGGAAATTGATCTTCTTGCAGAGTTTGGCAACGCATTAAAAGAACCTTATGTCAAGCACATTGACGGTGAAATTTGGGAGCTACGAATCAAATTTTCGAGTGACATATCTCGTATCTTCTATTTTGTTTGGCAAGCTGACACGATAGTTTTACTGCATGGATTCATCAAGAAGACACAAAAAACTCCTCGTTCAGAGATTGAAACTGCCCAAAAGAGACTACGCGATTATAAAAGGCGTCATTGAAAGGAAAGGTTCTTATAAAAAACACATATAATAGTCTTTGCTTTTTAAGGTAAGGTTTGTGCAAACTGAATGTGATAAAGATAGCATCCCTATACAAACATAGTATAGAGTGGTTGCGTAAAAAGATACACGTTTGCATGTGAATGAAAGGAGTAAAGTGAGACTATGAATTACACTGATTTCAAGAATAAAACTTTTTCTGAAAATCCCGCAGTCAAAGCCGAGTACGATCAGCTTGGTCCTCAGTATGAAGCCATCCGCGCTGCAATCGCAAGTCGGAAGTCTGCCGGGTTAACTCAAAAACAGCTGGCCGAAAAAATGGGTACTGCACAGGCAAATATTTCACGTTTTGAAAACGGTAATGCAAATCCCTCGTTAGATTTTCTGCAAAAAATGGCTTCTTGTATGGGCAAGACACTTCATATTTCGTTTGAATAACACAACACCCCGGCATCCGTCCTTACTCGGACAGATGCCGGGGTGTGCCATTTTACCTTACCATTCTTTTACGCTCGGCGCTTTCGGCAGTGTCAGCGTGTTTGCCATTGTCCGGGCGCTCAAATTCTTGGATTGCGAATCCAGATGTGCGTAAATGTTGGCTGTGGTGGAAATATCGCTGTGGCCCAGCCACTCTTGAATCTGCTTCATCGGCACGCCCTCTTTCAGCAATAGGCTGGCACAGGAGTGCCGTTACGGTATAATAACGACAAACAGAAAAAGCCTTTATTTTCAAGGGGTTTGAGCGTTTGTCGTCTTTTATTC